>Ga0268261_10001724_pt1 | contig 15293 bp, 13 predicted proteins | sample TergutNc150P1_FD_190353 | JGI IMG/M metagenome (GOLD analysis project Ga0268261, IMG submission 190353) | Nasutitermes corniger P1 segment gut microbial community from laboratory colony in Florida, USA - Nc150 P1 (SPAdes) (version 2) | ecosystem: Host-associated > Arthropoda: Insects >... | reverse complement strand
ACACCCTCAGCCTGCGTTCCTCCCTCAATGTCAGCGACCAGGTTTCACACCCATACAAAACCACGGGCAAAATTATAGTTCTATATATCTTGATCTTTAAGTTTCTGGATAGCAACCTGGAAGACAACAGATTCTGCACCGAATGATAGCAAGCATTCCCTCACTTCAATCTGCTCTTAATTTCTTCCTGAATAGAATTTTGATCTGTTATCGTCGTTCCCAGATATTTGAACTCTTCCACCCTTTCAATGGAACTATTATCAATCCTCACACTGTGAACCCGCCCTGCATTCCAATCCCGAGACATAACCATGTACTTTGTTTTATCAGCATTTACTTCTAGTCCAATCTCCTTAGTAGCAACTACTAAAGCTTCCGCATTTTCCTTTACAGTATGTACGCTTCCTCCCAATTTGTTAACATCATCGGCATAAGCCAGAAGCTGATGCATACCATTTAATTTCAAGCCATCCTGGTTTACCTGCATCCTCGTAATGGCATACTTCAAAGCAAAGTTATATGTTAAAATAAATAATATTAGAGTGACTGTCACAGAATACTATTTTATATTCATCGTTATGAATTTTTGTAATTTTCCTGTTTACATCCAGATACTGGCACTGTTTTTTAAGGCATTTGTTTAATATGTTCTATCAGAATATCTCAGTTCAAATCCTTTGGAGTCAAAAATAACCTGTGTTGAAAATGGAAGATTTGGGCTGTAATATTTGTTTTATATCTTACAGTGAATTTATATTTGGTTCAGTTCGAGGCAAGAAGGGGGACTTCGTTCTGGTGTCAAATGCAGATGCAGTTGACCCAGATACCCCAGAGGGGTGTGATGTTGCTGAGATCATTGAATTGTATGAAACAGGTAAAATTAATTTTGCTGTACATAGTTTAGGTTGCTTTCTTGCATGTCTGCAGTTCTATTTTTTAAGGTTTCCATTTGCCCAGTTTTGATGTGGAGTCTCTGGAAACATTGTTCAGCCACTGGACTCTGGTTGGCCTTGTCAGAATTGTGCAGTCTGTGGATTTTTTCTGTCTTCATGTAATCTAGATATCTTAGGTTTTATGTACTTACATGAAGCAAGGTAAATCAATCCCTATACAGGTCTGGACAGGCCGTGAGGGTTCCAGAAGTCTGAGGCTCCCGGATATCAAGATACTTGACACATAAAGGTGATAAGGTTGTCAGCCCAACACACTGGCCATCTTTAACCCCCAGGAAATATTCCTGGTACTCATTTCTGTTAGAGACTGAGTTGACCCAAGGGCCATATTGAATCCAGAAGGATTATATCAATGAAAAACTCCAGTGACATCATCAGGAATCAAATCTGGTACCTTCCGGCTTCTAGTGCAGTGCCTGAACCAACCATGTCACCGTGTGCCCCTTTGTACTTGTATAGGAGTGGAAATATAACATTCAGTACAATTTTATTGATGATAATTTATATTTCCACTTCATGCTATGTGCATACTCCCCACAAATTTGCTCTACCAGTTAGCATTATGGCATGTATTTTTTACATTTCTTTTTTTCTGGGTTCTTAAATGAATATTACTGTGACACACTTTTTCTACATAGAACTTGATAGTGCTATACGTGTGTGCATATAGCAATGAGAATTCAGATCAGATAACGCATATTTGGAAATACTGGAAGTCCTGGTTTTGTAATAAGCAATTTAAGCACATATGACTTTTGTGACACTAAATAATTTTGGATTCTATAAAAGCAAGAATTTCTTATCCAGCTACCCATTTATAAGTTACTGAAAAGTTGTGCACTGTGGATTTGTGTTATACTGTATATTTCAATCCAAATTATGCATGCATATGCCTCAAAGGAAGAATCTCTGGTTTTGGAGAAACCTCTGTGGTGGCACCTATATTTTTATTCAAAGTTTGAGCATTTGTTAATAGAAATATGAAGTTTTAATTAATTTGAGTGAACCAATAATGACGGGCCTTAGCAATGTAGATATATGTTTTCAATCTTTTTGTACCTAACATCAGGTATAATCTGCATGCAGTACAATCCTGAAAATGCTGAATGTCAGGTATAAATGCTGGCCTTTTGAGTGGTTTCCTTATGCAGCTGTCATTCAAATTGCAGTCTGCTGTACATCACAATGGACATTTAGTTTTGGTGCCAGAGGGTTTATATGTAGTCACAGTCCTGGTTTGCAAATAACTGTACAGTCTAAGGTTGAATGTATCATGTTAAGTATTTATTATTTCAGCTGATGATGAAGACCCATACAGAGCAGTAGTCAGGTGGTATTCTCGACCACAAGATATACCAAAAAGAACCATCAAATTTTTACAGTTAGACAGGAAAGTGGAAGTTATACTGGATGAGAGACCATTTGATAATGACGTCAGCATTGAAACATTTTTTAGCAACTGTGTGGTAAGTTGTGATCCTATAGGTACATTGATAAAACACCAGAGTAAACTGTTAGTCTGAGGCATTAGACTGTTTTTTGCAGGAAATACTTTGAAGTAACAGGTTCTGATGCTTTGCTCTAAAGATGAAGGCACTGTGATTCTTTGAAACTTTGGGAATTGATTGTCAAACAACACAGCATAACATCCCAGAAAACTCAAATCTGTAATGACACTGCTGTGACATCCTCCAATTTTACATAAATGTGTATAGTAACATGGGTAAAATGCCTGTGGGGTCATTGAGTCTCTAATTCCATTGTTTCATATTAGTTAATTATTTCTTTATTATTTATGTTTTCCACATTCCTGATTATGGTTTTGTTATGCACTGTTCTAGGTAGTGCCAGCTAAAGTGGATGATGATCCAGTTACTGAAGCTAAGAAGCTTGCAGTACATGTATCTGTACCGGTATTTGTTTGTCGCTACAAACTGGTGGTTTCAAGCCGGTCAGGAAAGTTAGAGCCATACCTCGATTCAGACAAAACTGATGTGAATAAGTCTGATTTTAAATCTAGATTTGAAAAGTCCATGATAGATTCTTCATCAGCAAGTAGTGTCATCAAAGAAAACAAATCGTACAAACAAAAATTCTCAAAGGTAGATGGCTCAATGAAGATACACTTAAATACTATAATGCGTGGTTTACCCTCAAATCTTGATGCAAAAGCAAGTGAAGCTATGTGTGGAAGTACAAGTAATGTTGTTTTCAAGCAGCTGAATTTGGAAATGAACAGGCAGGCAGAGAATGTTGAAGATGGAGATCGATCAAGGTCACCAACTATACCATTGACAGGTATCTGAAAATATTTCAAGCTTACTGATGTATTCCATAAATGAGTGTTAATCATCAACTGTCATTTTGGAAGTCTTTAGTTTACAGCTGGAACAACATAAAGTACATATTTCAAAAGAATATGACCACATTTAATATACAGTAAAGTCTTATTAATTCAAAATTGTTAAATTCAGAACACCATATACTGTATTTACCAAATGCAAGACGATTTAAATCTAAGATGACCTCCCAAAAATAAAATATGTGCAAAAAAATATTTTATTATTAATTTTGTACACTTACTACACAAAGCATGTCAGACTCTACCTACCTATACAAATCAGTGACACTATCTCCATCATTAGAGTCAGTGCCTTCTTCTTCCTCCATCTAACTTCTAACATTCCCATCCTCTTCACTGACATTCTGCAACACATCATTATCAGTCTCATCTGCTGCATTGGATATACAGCACTTCTTAAAACCCTTCAAAATTACTTTTGGTGAGATGCACTGCCCCGCTGTTGTGATCCGCATTGACTAAATACTACATTTATATTTCTTGGTTTATATACTTACTGGAACCCATGAAGATTAACAATTTTCTCCACAGATGGTGTTAAGAATTTAAATACATTGTGTTCTGGATTTCTGTGTCATGTCTGTGGTCTGATCAGTTTGAGTTCTTGGCTCTTTTTATGGTTTTTAATTTGTGGATTGGTCCACTATTTATTTTTGAGCTTTGGAGTTAATTTTTTAACTTTTCAGTAGCCATTTTCTTGTAACTATCCTCAGACTAGATCTGTATTCAGGTACCTGTCTTCACAAGTTTCTGTTTCTGTGGTGCCCAGTGATTGAGAAGAACTTAATCTAAGGGGTCTATCAGATAAGGTGCATATTTGCCTGAAAATGGAAGCTTAGCTGTTGACCGAAACATTTTACATAATTAGGAAATAAAATGACAGATAAAGTCCCAAAAGAGAAGATTATGTCTTTTAACTTTGGCCCTGCTGTGTTCTCTCTTTTGGATTTCTTGACCCTTGAAGCTGGAGCCAATACATTGTCCTAAAATGTTGGTAATGATTTATCACTCTACGCTGCGTAATATCTCAACAGAGCACAGATCTCACATGATTAGGTGATGCAGGCCTTGGTTTGGCTCCACATGGTCTGGTTCAGAATGATCAGGTTTTCTGCGGTCCAGTTCAGCGCTTCATACACGAATATAAGATGACCTTACGTACATAAAGATAAAGGTAAAGCAATCCCATTACAGGCCTGGACAGGCCCTAAAGGTTCTGGGAGGTTGAGGCTCCCTGATTTCAAGACAATCGGCACATGAAGGTGGTAAGGTTTTCAGCCCTACGCACCGGCTGCCTTTACCCCCAGGAAACATTCCTGGTACTCATTTCTGTTAGAGGCTGAGTCAACCCCAGGACCATACTGTGACCAGAAGGATTATGTCAATGAAAAAATCCAGTCACACCATCGGGAATTGAACCCGCAGCCTTCTGGCTTGTAGCGCAGTGCCTCAAGCAATGGCGCCACTGCGTGCCCCAACCTTACATATATAAGCACCAAATTAAAAAAAAAACCTTTTCTTGCATTTGAATAAAAATGATAATTCAAAGCTTGTGACTTTCCTCTGCTTGAAACACAGGATTTTGTGCACATAATATGTTTACTACAAACTACTGTTAATTTGTAATTCAGAGTTACCGTACCCATTACTGTATTTCTCCTCTTTATGGAAGGTGTAAAATGGTGACAAAGAAATGCTGTCAATTTCCTCACACGACTGTGTGACTTGTGGAGAGGATTGTGCAAAAATATTAATTTTTTCACATCGTAGACCTAATGAATGTATAGATGCCTTCTTCTATCAATATGCTGTAACAAAATAGACCACCAGACATTATGTCTGCTTTTTGTTACAAATGTTTTTTAATAGCATTATAACATAACTTGGCCTCATTTACTGTCCACACCAAAAGGAAAATCAATCCCACAAACAGTTAAATGTCCCATGATAGAGCTGACCAGCTACAAGATGCCACTTACAGTGTCATGTGTGCTTAACCAGCAAAAATAAGTTGCAGCCAATTTTAATTGCTCTAAGTGCAAAGTGAGCTGTACATAGACCCTTGTTTTTGTTTATGCTATAGGAAGGTAAGTTTATGAGTGTAGTTCTTTCACAAGGTGGGAATTAAAACATTTCCAGATATGGAAGTGCTGTGCTTTTATGCTTGATATATGTACGAGGTGCGACAATTTAATTCCCGGAATAGTCCCAGCGTGTCGCTGGGGTGTTGAGTCAGGCAAACTCGTGTACTCAAGCACGTTTGGGCATGTTCCAGCTTGCGTTTACATGAGCCATAGACCAAATGAGTTGTTCGTTCCCGAGCAGCAGAGGAAGTAGTACGTGTCCATGGTACACGCTTGGCGGAAAAATGAGTGACAATAATATGGAGTAGCGGATAGACATCAAGTTTTATGTGAAGATTGGTAAAAGTGCTAATGAAACGTTAGCCCTATTAACAGGGGTGGTTAGGGTGAATATGCTATGAAGAAACTGAGTGCTTTTGAATGGCACAGGCGGTTCAAGGAAGGGCAAGAGGATGTGCAAGACGATCCAAGAAGTGGGCAGCCAAATACGCAAAGGACAGATGTAAATGTGGACAGAGTACGAACCTTGGTGCGCTCAGGTCGAAGATTAGGTCTGAGAGTAATAGCAGAAGAACTGAATATGAACAGGGAAACAGTGCAACAGATTGTAAAGGAAGACTTGGGAATGAGAAAATTTTCCGCAAAAGTGGCGCCTCGAATCTTGACACATGACCAGAAACAACATCGGCTTCACAGTTCATCTGATCTTTTATGCAATGCAGAGATGTTTGATAGAGTCATTACCGGTGATAAAATGTGATGTTTTCAAAATGACCCAGAAACAAAACGACAGAGCATGCAGTGGAAAACACAGAATTCACCTCGGCCGAAAAAAGCACGCATGTCTCGGTCGCAGGTCAAGACCATGCTTGTGTGTTTCTTCGATCACAAGGGGATAGTTCACTATGAATTCAATGCACAAGGACAAATGGTAAATCAACAGTGTTATTTGGAAGTGCTGACAAGGTTACGGGAATGTGTTCGGAAGAAAAGACCCGGACACTGGCCTGATAAGTGAATTCTCCACCATGACAATGCCCCTGCACATGATGCGTTAAGAGTTCGCGAGTTCCCGGCCAAGAACTCCATTACAAAAATGGACCATCCACCTTATTCACACGACTTAACCCCCTGCGATTTTTGGCTCTTTCCAAAATTAAAAAATGCCCTGAAGGGACAAAGATTTGCTGACCTTTCTGTCACCCAACACAACGTGAAAACTTTACTGCGAGGTATTCCGGAAAACGATTTTCAAGACTGTTTCCGGCAGTTGCACCACCGTCTCACGAAGTGCATAGCTTCACAAGGAGAGTATTTCGAAGGCGACAGCAGCTGTTAGTGCACAGGTAAGCAAATTTTGCTTTCACAGGGCCATTCCGGGAATTAAATTGTCGCACCATGTATATAATGTTTTGCTTTATTTAAGAAACCCATTGACTATTCAAATAATGCTGTTTTGGTCAGTGAAAATAACAGTGTAGAATTTGGAAATATATTTTTTTCATGTGTTTTATGCTATTTGTTATTGTACATAGTTTTGTGGATACATCTTTTTTCATTATAAATACCAACACTATTTAAAATGTGATCATTAGCCTTGCATATGAGAACTTAAATTACAAATGAAAGTTAATTTATGTTGTTAAACACCAGAAATCACAAAAGAAATTCTATTCACACTGACCCTATTTGGGCCGCCTATTGATCTCTCACACTTCTGATTGAGAAGTGTGAATTTCTCTGATGTTGTCATTGGGTCTGTGCATTATTTACTGGACCTGCTACTTCAGGAAATTTTGCAATATCTGTGCCTTACCATTCCCAGGTTCTGTTGTTATTATGAGATTGCAACCAGCGAATAAATTGCATCTGTAAAACAGTGTTCCAAACGGAAACTTCTTTACCATGCTGTTTCCTTTGTTGTAGTGAAAATTTCCACATTATGAACTTATTCCTCATTTTAAACACACATTCCAACATCTCTGGTAATCTTGGAAACACTGCTGAAAATCTTTTTCCAAATGTTGTGTCATTACTGTCAACACATTCTTCTGAGAATTGTCATGTAATTCAAAATGAACACATTTAATGCAATTTTAATTTCGTAAATACTAGATTGTCACACAGGACCAAATGAGACTTGTAAGGCGGATTTGCAAACACCAGTATGGTATTTGTTTTTGTCCAAACCATTTTTCTGATAGTTCTGTTTTTGCTTAGTGCCTATATAATCTCAACAGTTGTTTGATCACTGTCCATTCCTGTAGAGTGTTTTGTAACACACTAGTCCCCCACCAAATCTCAAAGCTGGAGAACCATCCACTGCTGGCAGCCTACAGTTACTCATTCAGTATAGTCTTAAATCCTCTGTATCTGAAGGTTGTCTTTCCTATATTAAGCCTGTGGATGTGTCATAATGTGGTGGGAAGGGATGCACTTGCTATGGCAATGGAAATTAATTTACCCTAAATTAAATGTACACTGAATTGGGATTTTCTGGGTAAATATAGATGTGTGTCATAGTTTTGTTTGAATATTGTGTGGCACTATATGTGCCATATTGTGAAGATGAATTTCTCTTCTTTTCAAATAAGGTTATTTTCCAGTGTGTCATTATGTTCTTATTTTCAGAACCAAGCATGAGGTGGTATAGAATTAAGGATGATAGTAATGATTTTACAATGGTGAAGGTACCCATTGAGGTATGTCATTCAAGCAGGAAGTCTGTAAAAAACATGGGAAGTAAAAATACACAACCATCTATGAAAAATGTGCACTTGAAAGATACTGGAGTTGTGACATTGGACAGTGAAGATGAAATCATAAATATTGCTAGATTGAGCTGGAGGATACCATCAATGCATAACAAAAAGAGTCAAATGAATAATGCAAAAGCAGGAGATTATGATAAGTACAGAATATCAAAGCAGGAGGTGATTTTAGAAACAAAGAACTGTACCCATAAAACAAAATTAAAAGACACAGACATTTCTGAATTGTTGGATGTAGATGCTTATGATGATGATGATGATGACGACGATGATTATAGTAACAATGCAATGCCTAACAAGGTAACAGATAAATATTCTAAACGTCCATCTTGCCAGAATTCTCAGCTGAAGATTTCACGTGAAGAATCTGAAAGTGCAGTTGTGCGGGGGATGAAGACACGTGAAGTTAATGTTAATGATGTTCCAGATAAGCAGACAAAGGGAAGTAATATTCTGAAACGTGAAAATAAAATGAAAGTTAATTACATAAAACCTACTTCTGAAACATCAATGTTAGAGGGTGATCCTGGTTTAACATCAACATTAACTTCTACGAGACATTCGGATGATAAGATAGCCAAGTTGTCAAAGTTGCAGCCTTGCACAAGTAACTCAAGACTTCATCATACTTCTGCCAAGAAGAAGCTGTCTTATAAATATGGTGAGACAAAACAAAACATATCATTTGGTGCGCATCGAAGCAGGTGTGATGTTGCTGACACAAGCCTGGCATTTGAAGATGAAAGGACTGAAGGACCAGAGAAAGTTAGAAACGGAAAAGCAGAACTTCACTCTACCAAACTAAGTTGTACAAGTAAACATATTAGTGATACGAAGTATATTCAGAAATCAAATGCTACTGCTTGCACCTTTGTATCTGTGAAGAACTCTGAGACAACAGATCAAGATCTACTAAGAAGTGTAAGTATAGTGAGTAAAATTACCTTTACTGTTCAGTCTCAGTAGCTGCTTTATGAGTGACACTGAACAGAAATTTCTTTTCCAGTCGTGTCTGTTGTTATGCACATTCCCATTCCTATGAAATACCCGTTAAAACTTTTTCATTACTCCGGCTGTATGCACGAAACAACGTGAGAACCACTAAACTGATTTTCATGAAGTGTGGTATTGTAGAGTTCAGCCTAAATGTCATGACCAATTCCATTTTTCATTAGGATGCCAATACAGGGCACTTTGCATGAGCATGAACACTCATTTCTGCACTTGCCTGAAGCTTAACTTGCATATATCTTGCTAAATATTTGGGAGAGTAAAAAATTTTTTAACCAAATGTTGCAGAGAAATATAAAAGACATCTTATGTCAAATGCACTTTCTCCACACATTGTGCAGTTTTTCACATATAAAATATTGAGGGAACACACCAAAATTATTATGTAGTGGTTTCCCTTCTAATAACTTGCTGAAATTAGTCATTTTGTACTTGAAAACTTCAAAACATTATTTCAGCATTTTGAAGTTTAAATTTATTCTTTTGTTGCGTTGTTTCCATTTTATGCAGGTCAGTGGATGGAAATTCTCCAAATCTTCTGTTTTTCAATAATATTACCTTTCAAATTCTTTGCTAGCTGTGTCCTGTTGTTGATGTTTCCTTGTGTGTGTCTCTAGCAGCTTATTTTGGGTCATACCGTAGATTTAGTTCCTCTAAAATTTGCCTCTGATGCCAGTTCAGCCCAATACTAAACACACCCTGATGGACCTCAGGCAAGTTTTTGTTTTCTGAATAAGGCCTTTGCTTGAAGTAGACTGCTCTGATTGGCTATGGTTTCTCATTTCTTATCTGCATTATCCACCCATTAAAGACAGGTAATGTTATTCTTGTGCATGCTATGGAGGCATGTGAAGGAGTGGAGAAATCGCTCCAGCCATTCTTAAATATGGCATGACATTGAGGCAAGGGGTCAGTTTCATGGCCCTGCCACATTACCCCAGTGACAAGGTTCCTAATACCCATTGTTTAGGTGGGTGGGAGGGCCCCATTGCTGGTCTGGATGCTTTGAAGAAGTGAAAAACAACCAACAAGGAATGCAAACTGTCGAAAACTTGAAAAACAGAAGCACATGTACTGTAAATTGAAGTGTGCTTTTCAACTGTTCTTTTTCAGTTTATGCAGAAATATTAAGGTAAAATCCATCCTATAATATGCCTTGAAAACACAGAGTAGAGGTAAAGTAAGAGCACAAGAAGGTGGTGGATGGTCACCGCTATGGTCCGGCTGCTTTGCCCCTGGGAATGAGACCCCGTACCCATTGTACAGGAAATTGGGTGGGCCTCGGGGCTAGTCTGGACATGTACAGAAAATCTTGCCCTCACCGAGGTTCGAACCCTGGACTGTCCAGTCTGTAGTGGGTCACTGTACTAACTGGGGAAGAAATATTTCACTTCACTTAAAGCAGTTGTTGCGTGCATTTAGATGAGCATGCATAATGGATTTGGAAGTGTTGGTTGGGAAAGAGTCAGTTTTTTGGAAAGACCTAGGAAGATGACAAAGTTTGTCTTGTAATTGGATGTAAAGGTTTTGAATCTGAGTTTCAGGAAATGTATGGATATCTGACTTCTGTTCGAGGAGGATCATTGGTTTTCTTTCATGGAATGTGCAGGTTCATTATGACTGAAATTATGTAGAACCAACAGATTCACTAACTGTGATATTGGCCGGGAGATAATGTATTGCAATTTTTTAAAATTTTTAATTGCTGTTAGAAAGCTCTTTTATCAAGTAAACAAATTAGAATCACACACATTTAGTTGAAGAAAAATGAGTAATGAGGAGCTTCATGATCTGCATTTCTCACAAAATCTTGTTTGGCTGATCACATGAAGTAGGATGAAATGGTGGCACAGATGGCATATATGGGGAGAAGAAAATATGTTCAAGATTTTGTGGGAATACCTGCAAAAAGAAATCACTTGGAAGGCATAGATGTAGACAGGAGTATAATATTAAAACAGATGTAAAGAATAGTGGGAAAGTGTGAACTGGATTAATTTGGCTCAGGATAAGGACAAATGGCAGGCTTTTGTTAGCATGGAAATGAGCCTTAGGTTCCATAAAATGTGGAGAATTTCTGACCTAGCTAAGGAGCTGTTAGATTCCCAAGAAAACCCCTGTTGCATGGGGTCAGATGAATAGGTAGTTATTACACAGCATATGTGTTTGATGTGCTGATAGACTTCAAATTTATATTATTGGTACACTTGTTGACAGTTACCATGGGGAGGGAGAAGCATCTGTCTGTGTAATGACAGGCATCTGAAGATGGGAATGGTGTGAACTCGCATACTGTACCTCAGGCAGCAGACAATGTGCGAGATAATAATATAATAGTGAATCAACCATTTTTACATTCATTCAGAGTATCATCTCCAAATTTCTGTTTTAGTTTCTTCTTCTAATTTCAGGATACTACTCCAAGAAGACACAAAAGACCCATTGTTGGTGGTAGTGCCAATGAAGACAGTGACTGTGAACCAGACAATATGTCAAGATACAAACGATACAAACCTCATGATGGTTCTGATGAAGGCAGTGACTGTGAACTGGGCAGTACAACAAGATACAAACAATACGAAGCTTATGAGCGGCACACACCAAAGTCTTCAGAGACTGATCAGAAAGCATCACCAAGTTTACGATCCTCCTCTCGAAGACGTAAACCAAATAAGTTGTATGGCTCTGATTGGTCAACATCTACCACAACTTCTAAACATTTGTTGAATAGACAAGTGACAGTTAGAACGCATGGTACTCCTAAAACTCCAAGGTCGGATGTTACACCACACACATCCATCACCCCAGTTTCTAAGAGGGTATGTGGTTTATCAAATGTGTCAGAATACAAAGCAAATCATAAATTGAAGTATTTCCAATTTCTCAGAACCATCCAGTGTACTATATCAGTCCCATGCATCACATAGTTTTCTAACAATAAATTCAAAGTTCCATCTTTTCTGTCCTCAGATTATTTAAATATTGTTTATTAAAGCCTGAAGAGATTCAGTTAAGAGGTTCTGGTTGGTACTGCTACTGCATAATTTGGCAGTATTTTTACACTTTCAAAAGGTATTATTCGGAAACAAAGTAATTATATTTCAACATTTACTGGCTGTAGTTTAAACTTCTCTGTGTGTGCTTTGTGAGCTGAAGTAGGACCATGTATGAGTAATGAATGCATGTATAAGTTTTTCCACAGTTTTTGGTGAAAATATGTCTTGAAAATACAGAACAGAGGTAAATTAATAGTTCTAGTTACACAGAATATTGGCGCTAAAATGTAGTGAATGGTCACGTCTATGCTCTGGCTACTTTTCTCCTGGGAAAGAGACACAGTTTCCATCATATACTGGAAACTGGGTGGGCCTTGGGGCCAGTCTGGATATGTAGAGAAAATCTTGTCCTCACTGGAAAGACCAAGGAAAATTACAAAAGTTTGCCTTGTAACTGAATGTAAAGGTTTTGAATCTGAGTTTCAAGAAATGTATGGTTAGCTAACTTCTGTTCTAGGAGGATCATTGGTTTTCTGTCATGGAATGTGAAGGTGATGCTTCAGGTTCGTCACGACTGAAATTACGTAGAACCAACAGATATGCAAACTGTGATATTGGTCGGGAGGTAATTTATTCCTATTATTTTAAATTTTAATTGCTATTAGAAGGCACTTTTATCAAGTAAACAAATTAGAATCACCTTTAGTTGGAGAAAATTGAGTAATGAGAAGCTTCATGATTTGCATTTCTCACAAAATCTTATTTGGGTGATAGCATGAATTAGGATGAAATGGTGGCACAGGTGGCAGGTATGGGGAGAAGAAAATACGTTCAAGATTTTGTTGGAATACCTGCAAAAAGAAATCACTTGAAAGACATAGATGTAGACAGAAGTGTAATATTAAAACAGATGTAAAGAATAGGTGGGAAAATGTGGACTGGATTAATTTGGCTCAGGATAAGGACAAATGGCAGGCTTTTGTTAGCATGGAAATGAGCCTTAGGTTCCATAAAATGTGGGGAATTTCTGACCTAGCTAAGGAGCTATTGGGTTCTCAAGAAAACCCCTGTTGCATGGGGTCAGATGAATAGGTAGTTATTACACAGCACATGTGTCTGATGTGCTGATAGACTTAAAATTTATATTATTTGTACACTTGTTGACAGTTACCATGGGGAGGGAGAAGCATCTGTCAGTGTAATGACCAGGCATCTGAAGATGGGAATGGTGTGAACTCGCATACTGTACCTCAGGCAGCAGACAATGTGCGAGATAATAATATAATAGTGAATCAACCATTTTTACATTAATTCAGAGAATCATCTCCAAATTTTGTTTTATTTTTTCTTCTAATTTCAGGATACTACTCCAAGAAGACACAAAAGACCCATTGTTGGTGGTAGTGCCAATGAAGACAGTGACTGTGAACCAGGCAATAGGTCAAGATCCAAACAATACAAATCTCATGATGGTGATGATGAAGGCAGTGACTATGAACTGGGCAGTACGTCAAGATGCAAACAGTATGAAGCTGATGAGCTGCACACACCGAAGTCTTCAGAGACTGATCAGAAAGCATCACCAAGTTTACGGTCCTCCTCTCGAAGACGTAAACCAAATAAGTTGTATGACTCTGATTGGTCAACATCTACCACAAGTCCTAAACATTTGATGAATAGACAAGTGACAGTTAGAACGCATGGTACTCCTAAAACTCCAAGGTTGGATGTTACACCACACACATCCATCACCCCAGTTTCTAAGAGGGTATGTGTTTCACCAAATGTGTCAGAATACTAAACATATCATAAATTGACATATTTCCAATTTTTCAGAGCCATCCAATGTGGTCTGTCAGAACCATGCATCATATGGTTTTCTAAAAATTAATTCAAAGCTCCACCTTTTCTGTTCTCAGGTTATTTAATTAGATTTTAGTTCTGTGACAGTGATGAGTGAATAAGGACTGAAAAAATTCAGTTAGAGATTCTGGTTGTTACTGCCGCTGCATAATTTGGCAATATTTTTACACTATCTAAAGTTGTGGTTTGGAAACAAAATAATTATATTTAAACATTTACTGGCAGTAGTTGAAACTTACGTGAGTGTATTTTGTGAACTGAAATAGGAAGATGTATGATTAAGTAATGCATTTACATGTTGCTACAATTTTAGTGAAATGTATGGTTAGATAAAGGCTCTTGATTTTTCTTTACTATATTAAATATCTAGTCATTAGACTTGAAAATGCAGTTTCTCTGTGATAGTTGATGCAGTCAAAATGATCATGTATGGGTCATGTAATGTCGAGTCATAAGTACATAGTAATTTTACTCAGTACCCATTTCTGTCCTGAGTGTGGGGATGAAATATGAAATAAAATTTTCCCTTTTTTCTTCCCATTGTTATTTCCATTACTTTTGCATGTGTCTTACCTCTTTTTTTCCAGTTCAGTTCTCAAGTATTATCACTTTGATCAGGCAGCTTGTTTGCTGCATTTCTGTGGGTCTCCTTGTTAACATAAACTCCAGTGAGCTTATGTAATATGTCTTCTTTCATTTACTTTACATGTCCAAACCACATGTCTATTTCTAATCCTGTTATTTATAGTTTTTAATATGTCCCTTGTTTCTCATTCCTAAGGCTTGCTCTTGTTATTTTCCCAATTTTACCAGGCAGTGTAAAAATTTAAAAGACAAAGAAAAAATCTTCTTGCCTTGGCTGTTATATATGAACTATTTTTTTTTTAAGGAAGAATACACTCTTTAACTGCAATTTGTGTTTGCATACCATTAAAAAAGGTGCTTATCTGAATGTGCAAAATATGAGTAAAATCGTGTAACAGGTTTCCATGATGTGTTAAGAACAAAACAAGTCGTGTTTGACAGATATACTTACTGGTTTTTTTCATACACTAGCACAATAAAATGTGCCACATGAACAAATTTTACATACTATTCAGTAGAAATAACCAACAAGATGCAACCTTGTAACAGAATTTTTTATTCCACCGTTCATTAAAGGCTCAACATGTTTCGAGCGGTATACCGCTCATCATCAGGAGCTCTAACTGTATTTGCAGCCTCTGGTTTACATACGTATGTGGTGACTGGCC
>Ga0268261_10001723_pt1 | contig 15298 bp, 16 predicted proteins | sample TergutNc150P1_FD_190353 | JGI IMG/M metagenome (GOLD analysis project Ga0268261, IMG submission 190353) | Nasutitermes corniger P1 segment gut microbial community from laboratory colony in Florida, USA - Nc150 P1 (SPAdes) (version 2) | ecosystem: Host-associated > Arthropoda: Insects >... | reverse complement strand
TGAACAAATCTCATACGGATTGGGATCTAAAACTGCCATATTTCTTATTAACTTATCGCGAAACGCCGCACTCCACCACGGCCTATAGTCCCATTTTCTCTTACAGGCCAGACAAATGGTCACCCCCGGCCAATGAGAACTTAAGACCAAAAATCCCGAAGCCAACACAAGGCCCGAAAAGCTGATCGGAAGTATAAAGGCTCGCTTGAGGCAGGCTTACCAAGCACTAGCCAAAGCTAACAGCAAGTAGTACGTAAGGAACAAGAAGCGATATGATAGACGGGAGAAACATTGCAGCTTTTAGGTCGGCAGTTACGTCTATCTCTACAACCCAGTTCGCAAGGCGGGGTTGTCAAAGTTTTTTCCCTCATGGACGGAACCGTATCGGGTCACGGCAAAATTATCCGATCTGAATTACGGAATATTGGGGCAGAACGAAAGAAAGTTTGTCGTCCACTTAAACTGTTTAAACGCGTATCATTGTGCTACTGACAGATCCGACTCAAGCATCAAAATGGCCGCGAAAGGCGAGACCGAAGCAAGACGCGATGTCTAGGGCAGACCAAAGAAATGATACGTCTCCCGCGGCCATCTAGCCTTATTCATTGGCAGGGTTATCTCGCTGACAGGCGACCCCCCGCCTACACCGCCTTCCACTCCGCCAGCCTCGCCTCCAGCGTCTACCCCTCCTTCGGCCGCCGAAACGGAAACAGCAGAGAGGAGCGATCCGAATTTCCTCCCCTCCGATTTCCCTGCAAGCAGACTGAACTGGCGATAGGCAAGACCACTCCCCCAGTCACCACGTCGCAGGCGAAGAATGCTTTCTCGGAATAGTGTAACGTCAGTCCCTGTACATATTTCGTAACACATATTACAGCATTAAATGAAAACTTAGCACAAAAATCCTTTATATGTTTCAGGACGCTTTCTGAATGTAGAGATGACCGAAGTGTAGGTACTACCAGTAAACAAAAGTGTGCTGTTCTTGAAAGAAAATACATCGTAGTCACGAGCGATGCCTGTCGCGTAGCCATTGACTTAGATATGCAAGTCTATGAGGACGCGATTGCAGTCAGAAATGACCTGACCTCAGTAGATAAATAAAGGAAAGAAGTTACGCCTGTTGCAGAATTGAAACAAGTCGGAAACTTGATCAACACTCTGGAGTTGATACTGTCAAATTTTCAGCACTTACTCCCAAGGCTAGACCGGCGCCGAGGCTTATTGAAATTCGGTGGAACCATCCTAATACTCTATTTGGAAGTGCGACATTGTCAGATTTAGATCAGCTTCGTGGAACCATAAATGAGCTAAAATCTAAGGAAACCTATATCGTTCATTCATTGGCAAACCAACTGACATACGTTAAAGGGCTAGGACAAAATACGCGGGGAAATACAGACGCAATTTCAAATATGTCCTCTATTGTAAATAACGAGTTAATCTAATAACAAGACCGGTATGTGCAGTTGACTAGTGATTTCATGTAGCTTAATTTGTCTTTGTTTGATCAGAGCACATTGGTTGCAGTGATCAGAGAGTTGGAATACGCTTTATTACATCTGACCCATCAGGTCGATGAGTTGCTAATGGCCGTACAATACACGCTCTCAGGAAAAATTGCCCATAACAAATATAGGCCCAAATGTTTTATACAGTATCTTGCGAAATATTTCTTTGTGTTTGCCCGAAAACTATGAACTCATTGATGGTACCAAATTTGATAACATTCACTTGTATTATGAATTAATTAAAGTAACGGCGGTAGGTACCGCACACAGTATTAAGTTAATTCTAGAGGTTCCGTTAAAACTGAAAGTCAACACTTTACTCTGTTCAGGATAATCGCCTTACCTACACGGGTACTGAATGACGCCTTTGCGTTATAGCAGCTTGAGTATAATTATTTCGGCTTATATAGTCAGAGATTACACCTTAATGACAACAGCCGACGTGCAAAAATGCGGGGGAGGAAGCATTGCGATATGCCCGGCAGACAGAGCTCTTTATGACGTTCGATCAATTACATGTAAGTCCAAGATGTACTTTCAGACTGCAACTAAAGACGGACTATGCAGTAGGAGCCTGATGCTGCACTATGAGACACCTACCTTGTTACGGCATGGAGAAGTGTGGATCTACCATTTTCCGAGTCGGCGTCAAGTGACTATTAGATGCCCGCAGGACAACGTATGGGTAACATATACTCGAAAACTTTCCGGCGCAGGTTTGATTCACAACGCCACAACATGCTCAGTCACTTCCGGCGAGATGCGAACTCTACAGGAACTACACCGCCTCACACATGCTAATCTCAACACCCCGTCTGTGTACGTGCCGGAGGACTTTCCGATATTATCGAGACACGAGCTCCCCCGTGTCGAAGCGGCACTCACAGCAGAGGTCAACGAACTTGACCAACTGAAAGACCGTCTTGCAACAGCGCAAAAATCTTTCGACGTAGACACCCTGATTCACATCCGGAAAACTACATTTCCTCAGTTTTTGTACTTTCACAATCCTGCTGGTCCTCTACTTTTCTCTCCGATCGAAACTTCAATGTTTTACATCGTACTGTGTACGCACAAATAAGTCCCCGGAAGACGCTACACCCCAGTCCTCGACTCATCCAGTTCCCGTACCAGAGCATCCGACAACCGCAGCTTATTCGGAACAACATTGTGACAGCGTCACTTTCGCTACATATGCACTGTCGTGCAAAAACTAAACAGCAAGGATTCAAGACTCCGAGACGAGAAGCCAGATTCAACTTGCTGAACAAACAAAATAGCGGCAACCAAAGTCCACTTGGCCTGTAGCAGGCACGCCAAGGTCGCTGGCTCAGCGATGAACCCTACATCCGGCCTTCAGACCGCAACACACATCGCTCAAACCAGATAAACAAGTCAATACTTTTTATACTGTGTAAATACTAAATTCTATGTACAAATGTTACGTGGGGAAATTGAACCTTACATTTTTCTCACCCCAATGTTACATGTTGGTTATTATTAATATTGTCACGCTGTATCTACGTTGGTTAACTGTGTTCACATGTCTATGTATGCTAAATATTTGTTAATTCTATTTTACTTAAGAACCATAGATTTATAGGTAAAGAAATTTCGGTTTAACCCTTTAAACGCCGTGTTAAATCCCATCTGCCACCTGCTTACATTTTGGACTTACCCTATTCTCCACGTTAGCAGGATAAGGATGAAACAATGCGTTTACCACGAAATTCCTTTTTAAAAAGGGCAGGCTGTAATACCCAAAATTACAGGTTTAAATTACTGGGTTGGATTTGAATTCGAAAACCGTTTCACAACACTTGCCTTAGTTTTATTAGTTGAAATGTGTAGGAAGTAATAATTGTCTTGCCTCAGTTTTATTATGTCAGTTTGACCCAGTTACGACACTTGTACATCATACAAGGAACTTTAGCGAACTAGAACACGTAAATTGCAGTAATCCAGGAAGACGCTGTAGTAAGCATGATTACAACAATATAACTTAACACCGCGACTACGTCAACATTAACATTCAAATTCACATTCACGACGAGATAATTATCAACGACATTCTGATTTACACCGACGTAGTGCTATCTGAAGAAGACTGTATACTAAATAATACTGAAGATCTAATACAGAATGCTTCTATACTTCACGACGCTTCTGGTGTTGCAAGGTGAGTCTTTCTGACTATATTTAATTCATTCCAGCAGCAAATTCCGAAACCCTGGAAACTCTTTCCCTGGAAGAGTCGGAACTGATATGAGTGTGTTATAGGTGGCGTTTCGATCTGTTTTATTTCATGTGGTTGCTGACGTAAGCAAAAACAGATCAACACGCCACCTATAACAACTCATATCAGTTCCGACTCTTCCACGATAGCAACAAACAAAAGTACGTGTATGTACATTATTCATTATTCTATAGAACGTATTGCATTTTCCGCAGAATACACATTATTCAACAATTGTAATTTTAATTTAGTCTAGTACACTTTAGCGGTAAATTTAACTCTATCTTTTACAGTGTAACGATTACCAGATGCTGTAATTACAGTTGTTTTGTGCTCCTGACGATGGGTGATGGTAACCCCGAAACATGTAGAGCAGTGTCACATAGAAATAAACTCTGTGAATTTTATATTTAGATGGCATTATAAGCAAGAGAATATTAATATGGTGCACGGAACAATGAACATTAAATGTCAGATATAAGTTTTTTGAAAAATTCCTACAATCGAAACTGAGATACAGCCGAGAAAATACAACCCTCTTCAGGTAAAGAGCCCTTAATGATCAAAAGCATCAAAACTTAACATTCATTTTAACGAATGTATGCGGAATGCCAGATGTGTATTTTCAGAAACACCCCTCCAACGGTAGTCTAGATACTGCCCAGAAATTTAGGTAACCTCATTTTTAGTGCTAGTTAATCAATTTCTTTATATTATCCAAACAAACGCAACACTAGAACACTTTAATTTCATTTATTTACTTTTCTTAACATTTTTTAGAACTTTTTATTTCTCGCCATCATCAGGTAGAAATACAAAAACATAAATGGAAAATTATATGGAAGAAGTCCCTCCTTTACAGTTAACATGATAAAACATAAATTTTATTATTCCAAATAAAGGAATAATAAACACCTTAAGTAAAAGTTAGAAATTTTGATAAAAAAATCCAAAAGTGTTGTAGATTTTGAGGATGACATAGGTTAATTTATGATTTACGTCAAGGGCAAATTTTCCAGTTTTGCTTGCGGAATAAAGTACATAGTATGGAACTACCTCTGTTTCTATTCTAGGGATTTTCTGAAATTCCACACCTATAACTATACTTTTATTAGCCTACTTATGTCGTGACCTTGGTTGCGATCAACCAATAACAAATGCGACTTTACATGGAAATAACAACACCGCAATATCTCGGCTTCCTTTGGACGCATTTTCCTGAAAACCCACTTCCAATACTCTACGGGTATTTCTTATTAACGATGTCACTTTGTTAGCGATCGGCATGTAATGAAGGACAATGTCCTTGTAGTACAAAGTACAAAATACACTCACAACAGTATCTCGACTTCGATTTGAGGAATAAACCGAAATGGAAAAACAAATTCTTATGATATTTTTTACTCAAACACTTGCTTGTAATCTCGTTTTCAAACATTCGCCGTGTTGTGAATGTTGTTTCTTTCTTTTGGGTGATTCCCTGGCTTTTGAATTGAATGTTCTGAAACGTCGCCACGCCCAAAAGAAAGAATAAAACTGCTTGTGTTGTAAACAGTCCTGCCATAATTTCTGTCCCAAATTTCATGTAGTCCGCAGCCGTAGACAATGACAAAACGTAACTAATTTAGTACATATCTAATTCGATAACAAATTTCTTCTTCATTCTGTCATGTTAACTGGTCTAAAGTGCTGTCTAATTTGCACCACACCATTCACACAGCACTAAAGAGATTTCTTCTTAGATATGCAGAATACGTGGACTAAAATATTTATGATAAGATTCAATTATTTTTTAACTACAGTAGTTGATTTATTATTTTTTTAATGAAAATAATTTTTATTAATAGACATTGTACACATTAGATGTGAAGGAGAGGTCTCTTGCTAACAGTTTCTTTTATGTAGTTATCAATCAGCTACTTTATGAACGTCAGAAGATAAGCTGAAAGATGTTGTGAATAAAACAGGAAAAGCTATTTTGGATGTTGTGTTACTTGGAACATATAACTAACCTGGTTTCATAAAACACGGTGGGATGATGTAACTTCAGTATATACTACTAATATAAGATGAACTACATTTGCACTGTTGTGATGCCAATTTTCCTACAGGTAAGAGTCTTGCCCTCCTCAACAAATAGTGTTCGCCTAGACTCCATACCCCACAATTTGCCTCATATTAGGAAAAAAGTGCATGCAATAAAAAAATATTTCTTATAATGTGCTGTTCAGATGTTTTATTATAAAACGTACAGTGAGATAAATTCAATTCACATGCTTAAACTGTACTTCCTTCTGTTCTGACTTAAAATTACACTCCTGTGTTCCTAGGTCTCATCAATATTCAATTTCCTTCAGGTTTTCCAAAGAAAATTTCTTAACCTTACATGCATGCTACTGTCAGTGCCACCTTAGGCCCTTTTGAGTTGATTACACGGTAAATAAGAGGTGTGAATTATACAGCCCCTCCTTATTCACGTCTCTTCATCAGAACAAAAATGCACAATCGAAAAACATTACATTTAATTTAATAGATCATTGGGATTGTTAATATTATTTGTTGCAAGAAGGACACGAGTTTAGTGAATACATTAAAACTTAACAACTGAGCGTTACTGAAAGCCACTATCTATACGTTATATAATAACAGTGGCTGTGAAATTTAAAATATTTTTAAAATGTATATTTAATTTTCCTTCTGTCAACCTCCAACAATTTCCCATGACTGCTGCTCTTCTTTAATGTTAGAAAAGTACAAGAGTTTGCATCAGATCCTGCAGTATTCAGTTAGACAATATAGTCGAACAGCACAATCCTCAGTACTGAGTTAATGAGGAAACATCACGTTCAGGCAGTGTACTACAGCAACAAGAAATTAATACACAACTCTTAACAAATTCTTAGTAATGGTGAATAATACTGTTGTACGATATTTTAAAGAGCAGAAAGAAGACGCTTCCTGTGATGAAAATTTATTTCATTTCAGTTTAAAAATGCTTTGCTTTGCTGGCCTCTTTCCTTATGAAAAAATCTGCAACACACCAAGTAAGTTAAAGCTATATCGTGCATATCAGATAACTTTATATGTCCTATACTGTCCAATACTTCTTTCACAATTTGTGAAATTATATTTGACATATGGAGACCTGCAGGTGGTTATAGAAACTATTACACACATTGTGATTGGTGTTACTGAGTACATTATCGTGCCCTCCGTAAACTGGAACGAAGTATATAAAATGATATGCAAGTTAGACATGTGCATGACAACCAAAAGTATAACCCAAAGTGGCAAGAAGACAACAGAACTTCTGATAGAATCACGGCAAAAATATAAATTTACATCACTATTTGCGATCATTTTAGGAACATGTTTATTATTGTCCGATTTATATGACATCTTCATTTTGCATTTTGTGGAAAACATTGTAGGTGTTGAACATAAATACAAGAAAAACCCAAATGCAGCCAATGTATATGAATCATTGTTAATAGAAAAATATCCTTTTAGCTGCTGGTCGCCATTTGATGAAAAGTCTGTCACGGCACACCTAGCTATATACATATACACAGCAATTCCAGTATTAATGATGGCACTTAAAGGTGGATCTACTACATCTGTCGTGTTTGGCACATTGATATATATATCTCTCCAATTTAAATTTGTGAGCATGTCACTGGAAGATTTAAGCAAAATGGAAGATTCTGACAGCAGTCAGATAGAACAAAAGACATTCAGTACTCTAGACGAACAGCATAGGTGTGAAGAATTTAACTTCGGAGACTGTCAAGTTTATGCAACAGATAGTGAATCATTTCAGACACCAAGCCAAGCACACATCCCTGAAAGTTGTAATACACACAAGTACAGAGACACAAGCATCACTACTGCGCACTGTGCTATGGACCAAGAAAATAAGGAAGGTTCTGACAAATTGCTCCCTGGCAATAATTCATCTCCAGAAAACTGTATTAAAAACATCATTAAAAACCACCACGAAGCAATTTGGTAAGTACTTTGAGGTTTGAGCTTGTTTGTCATCTAATATAAAACCCAATGTATTTTCACAACCTTTTCCACTAGACATATTATGACAAAATTTAATTTAATTAGGCACATCGTCGAGGTGACGTAGCATAGTCAATACAGTGGCTAGACTATGAGTTGGGCAATCCATGTTTGAATCCCAGAATTTGCAAGAATTTATCTGTCCTCCAAATAGAGATACAAGCTCTAGGGCTCAACCATTCAGTGGGTATTAAGGATTGTTACCTTTGAGGTAAAGTGGCCGGAACATGATGTTAACCTCTCATATTTAGTGCCGAGGTTAAAAAAGAATGTAGTGACACATCCGCTTCCTATATATATACATATAGGAACAACTGCATTAAATTGAGGCGCACAATAGTAGCGTCTCTCTCAGTTATAATTGGCAGAGTAGATCTTTGAACATGATCATGAAGACGATAATAACAGTGATGAGGATGATGATCTGTAAAACAAATAAAGCAATATCATGGACCAGTACCTATAGTTACTAAGAAGTATCCTTATACATTCATCACTTTCCTTTCATTACCTCCAAATTCATGAAGTTTATAGGAGAGGAACAACTTATGTTCACAACATTTGTGGGTCGGTTGCAAGTTGCGCCTTATATAACCAACTGCAGTAATCACACACACAAATATATATATATATATATATATATATATATATATATAAATTACTAATACATTACGACATCGGTTGTACGTGAGTCCCAGGAACAATAGTATTGAACATTATTATTCTGCTTTATGACATTTTATAAGGGCCGTTTGCAGTGTATGTTGAGAAGATCTTATGCGTTTTAACCGTGAGAAGTCAAGCAAGTTACATTTGATACGGATTCCGAAATTCATGTTTGCATGCCTTAATGTATAGTCTATTATTATTTTACAAAATAATTAAGGTTTCTGTAAATGTGAAGATCCATTATGGATTCTTGTGGAAACTGGCACCATGCAGTCTGACAGCTGCTACGTAGCAAACTATGACATAGTGTAATAAAACAGAAGTCCACAATATGAATTCAGTTCCTGTGTGCACTATTAATCTAAACTTAAATATTGCGACAAAGGTGAGCAAATATTTCCTATATGATGCATTACAATAGTTTGTTTGGTTGCTTTCAAGTTGTTATATGTGGACTGATGGAAAGAAAAACAGAAAGACAGGTACAGAAACGGAGTAGACCTAATATGTACTTCAATGCAAATGTCCTCACAACTGTACAAAATGTTAAATTACCCGTCACTCAACAAATTTTTAACACTCCTCAGAATGCTATACATTAGATGCATTTCAAATTCCATTTATATCAGCAAGTAAAGTATAATCCTGATTGGATAAATATTTTTTCAGAAGAAATCAGGCTGGTATTTTTAAACGCAATCTCAAAACAAACGTGTATCAAACTTCATTAACTGATAGTATAACTGATATGCGCATTGTCCCATGAGGTTTTGAACTTATATGGGTAACATCAAGTGTGCACAAACGTGTAATGTCGCAGTATAAATATCTGTTACTACGATGTAGTAATGTAAATATGGCAGATTGTGACAAATTATAATGAAATATATGACTTTTGTTGAGGTAGAATATACTGCAACACAGGCCAAGAACGCCTAGTAGTTTGACGACGCGCGAAACGTCTGACGTCAAGGCTGCCAGAACCTTCCCGTGCGAGGAGATAGACCATTATAGGGGTATCCAGCGTTGTCGGGAATATTGTTGAATATTCGAGAAATGCGATAAGCGCTGTATGAGGCTACATGGGCAAGATTGTCAGACTGTGAGAGTGTGGCGTACAGCAGAGCGAGGAGAGTGGACGACTAAGAATAAAGGGAATTCAGCCGCGGAAATGTATAGCGTTGAGCGAGTGAAGTGATTCTGCGAAGTAGTGTGTTCCAGCCCGTTGTTAGGGCTATGAGCCCGGAGTACTGCATTTATGCTTGACTAGTTCAACATCTTTACAAGACCAATGGAATGTGAAATAAATGATATAAAATGAAAAAAATGAAATGAGTGCTGAGTTATCTGAGGGAGGTATTATTGTGAGTGTTCTGTTTTCAGTAATGACAGTTTTAAGTTGTTTTATCTGTAGTGTCAATAAACGCCGTTATTTGTTAAAACCAGAGCTTATATGTTACAATTGGTGTCAGGGAGTGGGATGAGGAGATATGGAGACAATACAGAGAGTAATTATAAAACAATGACAATAAATAATTGCTGGACAAGGTGTATTGAAGAGCGACATATGTGCGGAAGTCTGACATAAGCAAAATAAGTGCTGACCTCATAACTAAAGTACATGCCTTGGAGAAAAGATGGGTAATTGCTTGAGAGTATTCAAGGAGGAGCTTGAAATACGAATAGATGAATTGTGCGCTGGCCAAGCAGAACTGGAAGAAAGGCTTGATAAGCAACAGGAGAATGTAGCGTCCATGTTTGAACAGCAGTCCGGCGGGAGGAAATGGAGGCCACCCGGCGAGAACTCGAGGCCCATTTAATAGCTGTGGAAGCTGGAAACAGGCGTGCCGGTGGCGACGGTCCAAGGGCCAATATCACTACAGTAAAACTACCGAAATTCAGCGGTGCAACATCCTGGGCAGTATTCCGCCGAAAATTTGAGACCGCGGAGGTCCAAAATAATTCGAAACCAAATGAGAAATGTACTGATCCCTTCAGTGTGTTACAGGGCCAAGCTGCTGACATCCTTCACACCGTGCTGGCCAAGGCGACGTGTGAGGATATCGTGGCATTTCGGGACTGTGTTGGTAAACAGCAGCTAGCGGCGTCCTACCGGTCGCAGCTAAATGCCAGTGTACACAAGAGCGGCGGACGTTACAGGATTTTGCCGCAGTAGTGGAACAGCTGGCACACCGAGCCCTTGTCGGGCTTCCTGTCGCCTTTTTTCAAACACGGGCCGCCCATGCCTACATCGACGGAATGGGGGACCGGGAGTTGAAGCAGCTCCTCTTGAAGGCAGCAGACCGGATAATAAACGAGGGCTTATACCAGGCCATGAAAATGGAAGCATCGAGAGCGACAGCAAAGGCACCAGCAAGAAAGCAAAAGTTGACTGGGGGGTTGCTAGGGCAAGCCAGTTTTCAGATCGCCGAAGGGAGAGACAGCCACTGTGCTGGCAGTGCGGGTCCGCCGGGCAACTGCGCAGAGACCGCTGGCGGGGTTCGTGTGAAAGAGACAAGGATTCCGGAAACGAGTAAATGCCGGTGAGAAGATGGGGCCACTGGCATCAACAACCACAACCCCATCGATTTACACTTAACATTCTAGTACAGAATAACTACGACATCCTAATCGTCGAAGGGTGCATAAAGGGAGAGCCATGTCGAGTGACCAAACACACGGCCACCTCCGTAAAAAAACCTCCTAGCCCGACATGGACGAACCAGAACCCGAGAGGAAGCCCAGCAGATCCTACGCCTTTAAGATGGACTCTAGAGAGACCATCCAGTCTCTGAAGGTGGCCCTTACTGAGCTGAGTCTGAGACGGTGGTCCCTGAAGTTCTGGGTGCTCGTCGCTGAGGTTAGGGACGCGTTCGTACTGGAGTTAGATATCCTGTGGGCTTACGACGCGTCCGTGGACCTAGGACGCCACCTGCTATGACTGGGTCAGGAGAAGTTGACACTGTGGAGACCTGGCGCCCAATCAACGTCTTCCCGGCATTCACCGGTCTGCGACGAAGTGATTCCACCTCGATGTCAGAAGGTGGTGATGGTAACGTTAGAGACACCCCTGAGGGTGACCAACGCCCTCACCGAACCTAGCCAGAAGGGTTCCCGAGATGGAGTGTTTGTAGCCAGGACGCTAGTCCGAGCCAGGCGAAGAGTGCCTGTCCGCATCCTGAATGTGACCAACCGGGTCCAAGTTCTGGGTGAAAGCTCCATTATAGGATAGGGAGAGCCAGATGAGTGGCCCACTGTTATCGATGACTATAAGCATCAGCCACAACTGATGCAGGAAGTCTGCAAACGACTGAATGTAGTGATAGCTGATGCCATACCAAACGTGAGTCTGAGACAAGCAAACACTGGAAGTCATCATTGCCGAATATCAAGACTTCCTTGAAACAAAGAGCGGTGACTAAGGGCGCACAGAGAAAGGATACCATATGATCGATACCGGCGACGCCCGGCACATTCGCCAGCCAAAACGCAGGCACTGTGTAGCGAAGCAAGAGGCGAATGACATGCTGGAGGACATTTAGGGCAGAGGAGATGTTCAAGAGTTGGACAGTCATGTCACAGTGACTGAGAGTGTGGCGTACAGCAGAGCAATGAGTGGAAGACGGAGAGTAAATGGAAATTCAGCCGAGGAAATGCATAGCGTTTAGCGAATGAAGTTATTAGGTGAAGCACTGTGTTCGAGACCGGTGTTAGGACTATGAGCCTGGAGTACTGAGTATATGAGTGCAGAGTTATCTGTGAGATTCATTATTGTGAGTGTTCTGTTTTCATTAAGAAAGGTTCAATTTTTATCAGTAATGTCAATGAACGCTGTTATTTGTTACACCTAGGGCTTATCTGTTGTATATTTACAGCCTAAGTATACATTTATGTACAAATGCACGAACAATCACATTTACACACATTCATACATATATGCATATATATATACATACATACATACATACACACACATACATATGTAGGTACGTACATACATACATACATACATACATACATACATACATACATACATACATACATACATACATACATACATACCTACCTACCTACATACATACATACATACATACATACATACATACATACATACATACATACATACATACATACATACATACATACATACATACATACATACATACATACATACATACTTACGTACGTACATAATACATGTACATGTTTCCACTTATGGTTACTTTTACTTCACATTTCTGGCCTCCACACACCTTGCAAGGCAGATTTAATGAAATTTTGATGTAGGATGAATTTTCCTTAATGTTAGTGATTGAATTATGTTAAGATTACGGTCAGCAGTTGGAACTTGTAGTTGAATATGAAAGGAGGCCTTAATTGGATCTTGCTAACATAAGGCTCAAGACAGAATGTGAAGTATCTGTGCTTAACGCTACTTTACTAGTTTTTTCGATCTCTTTTTAAAGGAAAACTGTTTTTATGTTTGCAGACAATTTAAAAGTAAATTATTTCTCACTACCTTTTATGATCTGATATAGGAACATTCATTCATAAATCCTTTGTATTAACATGACACACACGTAATAAGTATCATATGATAATCAATATCAGTTACCCTTTTTTTATGCACTTCAGGTACACAGAAGTATTCAACCAATTATGGAGTAGCAGCTTCCTCTACTTGCAGTTTTGTTTGGCTTGGTTCTTCATTGCAGGATTATTTCAGACAGCCATGGTAATTATGACACATGTTAACTAAAAAATCCGTGATAAGTGGTTACCTGTCACTGCGGCATGCGGCTTCCTCGTGTTGCGGTTAGATAAACGGCCTCCGATATGGAGAGTAGCTACAAATGAATTGAATAAGCAGTTGCAGAAACCCGACAGATTGTCGTCCTCCAACTTGGGGGTTGGGCGAAGTGTTGACAACTCCTCGCTGTTATAAGTGGCATTTTTTTACGAAACATGAAAACTTGCCTTGGACCTGGACAGATGCTTTGATATGAACTAAGCAAAAAAAATGGGACATAAGGTTTGGTACTTCCAAAGTTATGAGCCTGTATATGGCAGGTTTTTTCAACAGCAGCCAGGGAATTAGTAAGATATAACTTAGATTTATCGTGTATGTAGGAAGTTAGGTGGGGCAAAGGGGGCACTGTAATAGCAGGGTATTATAATTTTTTCTGTGAAAAGGGAAACGAAAGAAATTATTTGTGAACAACATATTTTGTACCCCTCAGAATAGTATGAGAAGTTAAGAGAGCAGAGATTATTAGCGATAGAATGTCACATGTAGTTCTGAGAGGTTGCTGGTTTAATATTTTTCTGAATGTGCATGCACAAACTTATGAGAAAAGTGATGATACCAGAGTCAGTTTTTATGAGGAATTGGAACAAGTTTTTTATCAATTGCCTAATTACCGTGTGAAATTTTAATTAGGAGATTTTTATGCGGAAGTGGGGATGGATATTTTCAAACCGACAATTGGGAATGGGAGACTACATTAGGATACTAGTGATAACGGTGTTGAAATAGTAAACTTTGCCACAAAAATTCTGGTTGTTTAGAGCAAGGTGTTCCTGCATCGAAACATTCATAAGTAAATCTGGACTTCTCCTGATGGGAAGACTCAAAAACAGATTGATCACTTATTGGTAGACAGAAGGTGACATTCGAGTATACTTGATGTACACGTTTCTGTGGAGCTGACTGTGATACCGATCATTATCTGGTGGTTGAAATGGTAGGGAAAGATTGGCAATAAGTAAAGAAGTAGCACAAAATTTGATGGGGAAATATTTAATCTAGGGAAGCTAAATGACCTATATGATAGAAAACAGTATAAGATTGCGATTACAAACACTTTTGAGCTTTGGAGACATTAAGTGGTGACGAAGATATAAATAGGGCTTGGGAGAACATTTAAGAACATATAAAAAAATCAGGTAATGATTGTCTGGGTCTACATGAATTGAAAAATTATAAACCATGGTTTGATGCAAAATGTTGGGTTTTTCAGATCAAGGGAAGCAGGCTAAAATGCAGTGGGTACAGGATCCAATTCGGAGCAATCTGGTTAATCTAAACAATGTAAGACAATGATGGTAGGCTTTTCATGAACAAAGAAAAGGCATATCGGAAAGTTAAAATTGAGGAACTTTCAACTAACAGCACGTAAACATATCAGGGACATGTATAGGGGGATCAACGACTTTAAGAAGGGTTAGCAGCCTAGAACCAATAGAGTAAAGATGAGAACTTTGATTTGGTTGCAGACCCCTACATTATTGTAGGTACGTGAAGGAACTATTTCTCCCAGCTATTGAATGTACATAAGGTTAATGGTTTTAGGCAGAGAGAAATGCACACAGCAGAACCACTGTTATCTGAGCCAAGTGCCTTTGAGTTTGTGTTGGCTATTGAAGAGCTAATAGGTCACAAATCACAAGGTTTTGATCAAATCTGAGCAGAATTGATTTAAGGCAGGAGGAAGAACAATTTACTACGAGATCCATAAACTTACTATTTTTATTTGGAATAAGGAGAAATTGCCTGAGGAGTGGAAGAATTTGAACATTGTGCCTATCCATAAGACGGGCGATAAGAAGGTTGTAGTAATTATAGGAGCATATAAACTTTGCCAAGTATGTACAAAATTGTATCCAACATCCAGCGTCCAGGCTAAATCCACATGCAGTAGAAAGTATTGGGAATCATCAATTTGGATTTCGACGCAGTAGGTAAATACGGATCATATATTCTGCTTTCGTTAAATAACGGCAATAGAATAAAAATATATTGAAGAGTTCATCA
>Ga0268261_10001722_pt1 | contig 15298 bp, 8 predicted proteins | sample TergutNc150P1_FD_190353 | JGI IMG/M metagenome (GOLD analysis project Ga0268261, IMG submission 190353) | Nasutitermes corniger P1 segment gut microbial community from laboratory colony in Florida, USA - Nc150 P1 (SPAdes) (version 2) | ecosystem: Host-associated > Arthropoda: Insects > Digestive... | reverse complement strand
TCTATCTATCTATCTATCTATCTATCTATCTATCTATCTATCTATCTATCTATCTATCTATCTATCTATCTATCTATCTATCTATCTATCTATCTATCTATCTATCTATCTATCTATCTATCTATCTGTCTGTCTGTCTGTCTGTCTGTCTGTCTATCTATCTATCTATCTATCTATCTATCTATCACTTCTTTAACTAAGATATGCGAAAGAGACCACATGGAGGGCCTAGGCGTAGGTGGGAGGATAATATTAAAATGGATCTTTATGAAGTGAAATTAGGTGCATTGGTTGAATTAATCTGGCTCATGATAAGGCAGGTGGCTGGCGGTTGTGAACGTGGTAATGAAGGGGTTCCATAAAATGCGGAGAATGCCTTGACTGGACGAAGAACAAAGCTTTTCAAGAAGGACTGTGCGTCTTGGAGCCTTTTGCGAGGGCAACTGTGATTTCAGTAGCAGCTCAGATTGTATGGCATTGAATGACAGGGCTACGAGTGAGTGGAAGTGTAGCAGAGCATGCGAGGAAGTGGTTTTGGGATGAATTGAGGCATTTACCAGGACTGAGGTTAACCATGGAAGACCTTAGGACTGTCAGGCCTGCTAACTGCTTGTCAGACAGGTAGACCTCCCTCCTAAATACAGTAGTCACCGTCTGTGTCTGAGCCACCGTGCTCGGTCAGCATTCAAACACCAAAGGGAGAATGAAAGCACGAAAAAAACACACAAATTGAGATGCAGAACGATCTTCTGGGAATGTATCGACGTTTAAGAGAAACCTGCCACCTCCATAATGAGGGTAGCTGCCGCCAGAACACAGAAGGCAGGCTGCTATCTTCAGGGTCACCGCCGAGAGAAACTCGTATAACTTTATCGTATTTAATTTGAATAATAAAATTAGGAATAATATAAATAGCTACACGGAATGTAGAAGGAGTTGAGCCTTGTTTTATAACTAAACAAGTAATATATTATGTAACTAAAGGAGGAAGATTCATACCAATGAATGTTCATTGCTGCTCCCACATGAGCCCGCCACCGGTCCCTGCCTTGAGTCAGATGGAACTAGCCCACACTATCATCCTGTTTCTTGAAGATCCATTTGAATATTATGCTCCCATTTGCACCTCTGTCTCAGCAGTGGAATCTGCCATTCAGGTTTTCTGACATCTGTTCATTACGTGCTACATTCGCAACCCATCTCTTATTCCTTTATTTAATCACGGTGATAGCATTCAGTGAACAGTACAAATTACAAGGCACTTCGTTATTAATTTCTCTCCTGCCGGCTGTTGTTTCCTCCAGCGTAAGTCCCAACATTCTGTTCATCACCCGTTCGCAGACACTCCCTGTCTGTGTCTTTCGCTTGGTGCTCACACCCATAAGAAAACAGCAGGGGAAATTGTAGTTGTTTGGTGAGTATCGACTTTGTTTTGAGATTGCGGACTGGAAGACAGAAGATTCTAAACTGTATGTTAAGAAGCTTTCCCTGAATTCAATCAATTTCTCCTTGAATGTAATTTTGATCTGTAATTATTTTCTAAATGTGGACCGGCATAGCCCAGTCGGTATAGCGACTCACTACGGCCTGGACGGTCCGGTGATCGAATCCCGGTGTGGGAGAGATTTTCCGCCCCCCATCCAGACCGGTCCTGTGACCTACCCCGCCTCCTATACAATAGGTACTGGGTCTCTTTCCCGGGGTAGAGCAGCCGGACCTTTCGCTGACCACTCACCCGCATCTAGCACCGAGGTTAAAGAAACAGTAGAGCTGTACCTCTGCTCTGCCCTTATGGCAGGTTACAGGGCTAACTGTACCTTTTACCGTTGGGCCTGTGTTCCAGATTTCCGAATTTTGCTATATTTTCAAACAATTTATTACCTGATACAGAAACAGAGAAACACATTCCTTCGAGCGCAATATTTAAATTTGCCTCTGACGCAACGCAACAGTATGTCACAGTATTTTCATATTGGGCCTAAAATGCTCCCCCCCCCCTTAGCGCGACAGCCTCCCAGTGGACCAGGACCTCCTCATTGTCGAGGTTTTACAATCACATTCAGACACACCACACTCGGTAGGACTCCTCTGGACGAGTGATCAGCCTGACGCAGAGACCTCTGCCTGATAACATACAACATTTACAAGACATCCATGCCTCCCGGCGGGAATCGAACCCGCAATCCCAGCCATGCGAGCGGCCGCAGACGCACGCCTTAGACCGCGCGGCCACCGGGATCGGCTAAAGGTTGTTATACGTCTTATTTTGAATTATGTGTTGCGTTGGTTTCATTATTAACTGTTTGACCGTTGGTTAGCTCTTCGGAGGAGCGTGAGCGTCTGCTTCGAGAGCGAAGAATCCAGGTGGTAGGAGTGGGCGATGAAGGGCTGTGGGCGTCACTTCCGGTCAGCAGTGCTTCTCTTGTTGAGTGAGAGAAATAGAGAATATACGCAAGCTAAGACATTGTCGACTTTAGACAGGCACCTATGTCAATACAGTGTGTGCCATCTGCATGATTGCCGTTCATTGTAATTCTGACTGGCCGGACCGCTTTGTGCTCTTTACACATTACACAACGTGTTATGTGTGTCGTACACGTGTAGAGATGGCAAGTTTCCAATCTGTGAACGTCTTCGCGGATCGACTTTCGGGTTTCAAAGCAGCCAACATAATTGTTAGAGTCTGATATTCCACACTGCCCGTGTATGTTGTCACTGTTTCTTAGAATCCAACTAAATACACATAGGTTATGTACAACTTGTAAGGTGTATATAACATAATTAACTGTATTTAGTTGGATTATATTTTTCCCTCATGACTCGATAGCTGTAGTGGGTCTAGGCCTCTTCATTGTTGAGATTTCGAGATCACACCACACTCGGTAAGCTTCCTCCGGACGGGTGATCGGCCCGCCGCAGAGACCTCTACCTGACAACGCACAGCTTTGACAAGAGAAAGACTTCCATGCCCCGGCGGTATTCGAACCCGCAGTCCCAGTAACCTAGCCGCCGCGGACCCACGCCTTGGACCGCGCGGCCATTGGAATCGGTAAGAGAAAAACTGCTAATGTAAAATAACCTGCTGTATATTACCTAATTAAATATACAACGTCATTCAATTGAAAGCCGGAATTTTTATAGTATAGTATAGTATAGTACATCAATGTTCAGTGACATGATTCGGCATCAGCTTAAGCCAGCAAATCGAAGAAAACGCCGATGGCTGTCGTCTTCTGATGTGCATCTGCAGCATCACATCTCTCGAGCTCATACTGCCCGTCATACCGTAAAGCAGATTCAGGGTTTGCAGTTGGAGGTGTTACCCCATCCGCCATATTCGCCAGATTGGGCACCCAGCGATTTTGCACCTCTTTTGGCCCCTGGAAGACTCTGTACGTAAGCGTCGTTTCAGATCGTACGAGGGGGTAAAGGAGGGGGTGCATTACTGGCTGGTACATCAACCAAAAGACGTCCTCTGCCGAGGGATTTGTGCCTTGGTGGGACTTTGGAGGAGGCGTGTAGAACGTGGTAGAGGACTGCACTGAAGGTTAATGTCGTTGTACTGTATCTGTTTTTGTAGTATATCACTTTGTGCAACTTTACCGGTTTTTATCAGAATGGTCCTTGTAATTAGTTCGATTTTAATACAGTAACTCCCCGACTTACGTAATACTCAACTTACATAAATTCGACTTCACGTAAATTTTGCCGGCCGGTGCAAACATAAAAAATAAAAATCGCGGGAACGAATTTTGCATCCCGTAGGAAATACTCGTAAATGGAGGAACCGACCGACTAGGACGACAAAAACACGTAGACGGCGTAACTTCGTAAGCCAAGTGCCTTACTAAAAAAAGTACCTACGACATTCATTGCGTTCATATTTTTCCTACACGTGAAATAAAAAAATTTAATTTAATTTAATTTTGGGAAATTCGGACGTGCTTAAAGTTTCGCGGAACGCAACCCTCACGTAAGTCGTGGAGTGGCCGGCAGTATGTTTGTTAGACTTTACAGTTTTCACTAAAGTACTTTCGACGTTAGTGGATGTTAAGTCACAAAACTTCCGATTTTTATACAAACAGTTCCCCGCGAAACGGCTGAAAAACATCCCGGAGGGGCATTAAGTTGTCCATTTTCAGCTAAAAAATTATCAGGATGGGTCCGGTTGTCATCTGCTACGGAAATATTGCTGAAAATTAAGAAAGAGTATAAATTTTTTGATTGAGTAAAAGAGGTGTGCTTGATCACCTCATTGGCATTCTGGCATGAACCAGGTTACCGTGTTCCTTATAGTGAACATGCTACATTCTGGTCTGCCCAGGAATCATGGTTCGATTTCCGCTACGGACAAGAGATTTTGCTCTAACCTCAAGGTTTCTCACTGTCTCTGGGTCCTCCAAGCCTCCAATCCAATGGGTTCCTTCCTCGGGGATAAAGCGATCGGGGCGTGAAGCGAACCATTTCAGTCTAGTGCGAAGGCTAAGAAGGAGTGGCGCTGTATTTTCATTCCGCCATATGGTTTAAAGTCGTGCACTGTTAGAAATATGGCAGTTATTTATTAGACGCCTACCTGCGATAGTTGCTGCTAGACATGCCCCACTACATTATCTATAGAGTTTTAACATCTTTTAAAATATAACTTATTGCCTTCCGTATGTTCATATGATTATTCTGTATTGGAGCAGCAACATCCTTGATTCCCCACAAGAGTTAGTCTCTTGTCTGCAACCTTATTAAGTGCAGAATGAGCTGCCAGTCATTTTGAAAGAAATGATCTTTTCAGGCAAGGTTAAACACCTACTGTGCGTGGTATGGAGTTATCATGACGGTATTACTGAAGGTTTAAGTCTTCTGGGATGTTACGCTGTGTCGTTGGGTAAACAGTTCGTGAAGTTCGAAGGGTTATAGTGTTTCCGTTTTTAGAGTCAAGCACTCTTTGAAGAGGCTTAGCGCGGATTGCTTGAACTGTTTACCCCGCGATAAAGCGTCACATCTTGAGCATGCACTGGCAGCTACAGTACGGCGGCGCTGCACCTTGTTTCCGTTGACAAGTAGCAGAATACTTGAATCGCTGCCATAAATATCGTTTGGCTGATCGTGGAGGACGGCAGGGCCGGCCTTCTCGTTTACCAGACCTCACGCCTCTGTATTTTGCCTTGTGTGAAACTTGAGTTGGTTAATCAAGAGAAGAAGCGGACAAAGGGTAAAAGCACAGTGGTTACAGCTGTTGACGTACTGACTACTGCTAATATTTATGAGCTCTTTGTTGTGCCCAGATAGTGTGTTTATGTTTTATTATCATTCTCTGAATAAACGTCTGTTATTTCCATAAACAGCTTTAACCGATTTGATTTTAGTAGAGTGGATAGGGGGTGGGAACTGAATTCCGAAATCATTTAGTTCTGCTTCTTGCTTCGATGGTTTAAGAAACTCAGATTCGTGCCTACTACATATCGTTGTAACAAAATGGTTTCCTCTGAATTTCCTCTTAATAATGCCTATTTTTTACGTGATTTTCTCTAAAGAAATTAACAATGTAACAAAGATACCGTTTCAAAAATTGTACTTTTCTATGGCCAAGTGCATGCCGTAAGAAATGATGATGATGACTTTCATTCATGAATTCTCAACACATATGAAGTGACGTGTGTCCGAAAGTGTTGTTGTGCTGTAGGGAAGGTAGCCATGCCCTGTCTTGACCAAATTTTTAGTTCCTAGCCGTTCTTCGGCCTGGATTTCGGACGGGTCACTGGCCCTAAGATCTCTAACCTCTTGAGGAGTGGGTGGGGCGCGTACTAGGGGATACGAAGGGCCATCACCATTGGACCCTTGCGACTACAGCTGTGTTGATGTTTAAATGAGAAACAAGAAGAAGAGACGTACTCCGGAAGATAGTACTTAAAAACTTCCAAAGTCGTTCTTTGCAGTTTATTAAGCTTACTTGTGGACATATTTACAGTCTGCTGTGTTGTGGATCACTGTAGCTGATACTTGGAATTGCTGCACAACCTTTCATGAAAGTACCTAGTGTCGAATCACAAAAGCACTGGACGCATCAATCTTGTAGCCTTGGGTAAGGCAGGCTTTGTATTCTGTCAGTAGGCTAAAGATCAAACTGACCAACAGCATTGTAAAAAGATGTCTCATATCGAATGTGACCAAAATTTTATGCTATATGTGAAAAGTTTTTGCCTGTAAGGAAACTGGTTGTAATTATATGTCAGTGTTGCTGAAAATAAGCCTCTTACAACAACTTGTAACTTAAGTTCCCAATATCTAATTAAAAGAAATATCTATCGCACAGTTTAGACGCTGATATTAAGTGAAACACTGGCGGAGGGCGAATATGACTTCCACATGACGCTCTTTGCCTTACTTTGAAAAGAATACCTGATAGTTTTAGGGAAATGCAGCGCCTACCCAGAAGATGCAGTCTAAACAGACATTTTAAATTAAGATAAGTGAGAGAGAATTGATATGTTTACAGAAATGTATGGCTTAAATTACTTCCTTAGATGCTTATTGGGAGATGCATCATGGGATCCTCATTTACCACGAAGTAATCCTTTTGTTCTCTTCCTCCAGTTCCGAAATACTTTGAAATGAATGAGTTTAAGAGGCAGGGAGAACATTCTCCCAGAACGTCGGTAAATTTCTGGCAAACTCCGTGATGTCACATCCTAGAAGACGGTATTGTTTGTTAGTTGACGTTTGACAGCATTGTACTGAACAGAATATTCCGACTTCGAGAGGAGGTAGCCTGGTCGAAGTAACGACTGGACAACGGGCTGGGCGATCCGAGTTTGGTCTGTGGGGGGAATGGTCAGAGATTTCTCCAAAACGTCCAGATCGACTCTGGGGGCCACCCAGCCTCCTATTCAGTGGGTGCCGGGGGCTCTTTTCTAGGGGGGAGCTGTCGAGGTGTGAGGCTGATGACTTTCCATCCATCTATTGCTGAGGTTGTGAAAGAGTGGAGCTGTACCTTTGCTGCCCTATGTACCTTCATTCAGTGCATCAGGGTAACTAACCTTTTTATATGCTGACTTTAAATGGAGGAATGTAAAAAAGTGCTTAACGAGGAGCATTGATTTGTACTGTTCACTAATTATGAGTAATTTTGAGTGATTAAATCAAGGAGGGTGAGAATGACGGTGCATATAGACGAGGTGGCTGATATCAGAAGTATCTATAAACTTTTTTTGTTGTAAAACTCGAAGATGTCACCTCCGATACGTGAGAGGATAGTCTTGGGATAATAAGGGATGGAATGGTTAGGTTGTGGATTAGATTCGCCTGCATAGGGCGGGGTTAGTAACAGTGCTTGTAAACAGAGGGGTGACCCTTCAGGTTCAGCGAAAGGCCGTGGGCGACTGTTGACCTGCCAAGAAGAACCCTACCTATGGATTTTGTCAGTCTGCCTATCTGTGCTTGTTCAGTTCCTGCAATCATACCTCTACGTTGTTTGAAAATCGTGCATTGTAATATAACTTGAGGTAGCTAAACATTGTCCATTTCGCACTTTTTATTGACTAAGTTTTGTCAGTACTGTTCAGGCACTGTTTTTCACAATGGATTCTTGATAACAACTGTGAGCCAATCGGATCAGCGATTTGCTTCGAAGTATAAACATGTATTCGTAACGTCTTGAACTCGCTGATGAGTCGGTGCTGTTCTGGGATTATCTTCGTAGCCTGATTATTCGGTTACATCGCGTCACGCCGACTGCTTGTAGCTTGTGTTGTCAGTGGGATACTCACCTTGCAGTCCTTGCTGCGTTGCCAGACTGAAAGGATCTCGGTAGAAGTATGCTACAGATGTGACTATACGACTGCTTTTTTTTTTTCTTGACAATTTGGAGCTGTTTTTTTGAAGACGTGTCTGTGATTGCGCCCGCGCACACACGTGTAGAGGGCTTATTTGAGAGTAAGATTCGCCCTTCTCTGCGTTATTTATAGGCTACAAACTTTGTTAATGCCCGTCCCGGTGGCTGCCTGGTCTAATGTATAGGTCTGCGGCCGCTCGTCTGCTGATATTGTAGGTTCAAATCCCGCCGGGGGGATGGTTGTCTGTATGTTGTGACTGTTGTGTGTTGTCAGGTAGAGATCTCTGCGACGAGCTGATCACTCGTCAAAAGGAGTCCTGCCGACTGTGGTGCTTCGTTATTTGTGATCTAGAAACTTCAAGATTGAAGAGGCCTTGGCCTGCTTGGAGCCACACCGCCAAAAGGGGGAGGGGGGAAGTTTGTTAATGCTTTCAGTTAGAATTCCGAAAAGGAATTCGGAAGATAACACTAAGGTGAACATTAGGGAGGTGGGAAGGAAAGATATAAGGTGCATAGAAGTGACCTATCTAGAAATGTTTGTTAAACCGTTATCCCAGTATTTAGTGGAGATTTTAGATATTATTGCCATTATTGATTTCAAAGTAATCATTTAATTACCTTACCTACTAACTGTCAAGTCAATCACTTTAATTAATTTCTCATTCTGGCCGTTCTGAGTATTAAAACAACTAAATGCTATGATTACGTTCTCGTGATGTGACACCGTGTCGTCTGGTAATATGTACCATTGTTTCTGATAGAGTTGCCGCCTCTTTCTACCCTCAGGATAGCAGCAAAACAAGTTTATCCGAAATGCTGTTGCGTACCTCTCTACCAGACCGCACGTCGGAGCAGTCTCATTATTTACCATCGTGATAATCTCAACCCTCACAACTAAATCCGATTCACATTAAAGCAGTAACTACAGTCAGTTTACAAATGCCTTTCTCAAAACCTGAAGTGTTTTGATTTTCGGATCTTGCAATTTGGTTCAGGCGGTAGCACTTCTGACTTGTATTCGGGAGGTGCGTGATTTGAATTGTGGCCGGAACACAGTTTATTATGACTGGCCTTTTTATAATTTCGTTCATTCCGTCCAGGAAAATTTCAGGACTTCAGGCCTGTGCCAGTTAGACGTGGGCCCCTTCCTTCCACAGCTTTAGCTATTGGCAGTATCCGTAGCGTAAAGTACAGTTTAAGTGCTCTCTGTACACTCTATGAAGGCATACAGGGGGAATGAAAGTATAGCGCCACTCATTCGTAACCTGGGAACTGGCTGGAAATGAGTGGTCGTCCTCACTCCCCGTCCGTTTTATCCCGGAGAAGGAGTGATGGAATAGGAGGCTGGGCTGTCCACAGAGCTGGTAAATTATAAGCGCGCGGGTGGCTGGATGGCTGCACAGTGTTTAAAGAACTCTATGAACGCTGCTGCTAGGTATGAAAACCCGGAAGTTAAGGCTGGAGTCAACTGCCTTCAGAATTATAAATTCTCTACTACATTTCTAAACAACGAACAGATTCTGTGACCCAGGAATGGTGCGCGTGTCACAGATTGCGCATCCGTACATCTACAGTAATCACGGCCATTATTGTTGCTTACCTTTGTTGCTCTTGTGAGGACTGTCATGGCCGTAGGCCACAAGTATCAGACACAAAACAAAATAAACTTCAGTCTGTACAAATCCCGCAACAATTGACGCAAACACCTGTTGCCTGTGGGGGATGGCCTTCGTTGCAGTAGTCACTTGACTTTACGGGAGTGTTTGCGCCCACTCACTGCTGCTTCTTCGGCCCACTGCACAATTACTACAGATCAGTGACGGCGCGTTCTCCAGCCAGCACTTTCAAATGTACTGTAATTTACCGGCTGTGAAATTACTCGTATAATGAAGTAAAAATATCCAGCATAACGCAGGCATGAGTGTTGCAGTGGGTGCTGATGATCTGAATTCGCTGCCGAATTTGATATTTATTTATTTATTTATTTTTCATTTAGCGACTTTGTCAGTAACTCAGACTGTATAGCGAGGATTAATGTGATAGCGAAGTGAACTGGAAAAGCGTAGAAAGAAACGGTCGATATTAATGTAATGAGCCATTCTGACACTCATTTGATGAAACTAAAGAACTAAGCTCCTTGCAGCAGAGTCCTTCATGAAAAGCTAACAGTTCCTCGGCTACTCGTAAATGACCTCGCATTTTATGAACCCCGAAGTTTCATTACCGTGTTCGCAAGGGCCCGTCACCTGTCCCCATCCAGATCCAGATCAATCCAATCCATGCCCCACATTTCACTTCATGAAGATCCATTTTAATATTATCCTCCCATCTACGCGTAGGATGTGAGGATCCGTGGTTACTTTTCGAAGCCAGTAGGAGTCCGCGAGCAAAAACGGTTGGAAAACGCTGGCCTGTAGCGTAATGCAAATATCATATTGTCATGGTGTACCGTTTTTTATCATTATCGCGGTGGAGTAACATTATGAATGTGGAAATGTGGCCTGTAAAGGACTCGTTGCATATACCACTGTTAATACATGAATTATGCTGAACATTGATGGAATAGTACTGACAGCGAAGACAACGTTCTCGGAGAACAGCCTGTGCCAGCGCCATTTTGTCTGCCACGAATCGCACCTGGACTGCTCTCCACTGTAAGGAAACTGCAACTAAACGCCTGATTTGTGATAAGTCCCCAGCTCGTTAATGCAGATGCATGTTTGGCGACCGAGTGCAGAACTTACTGGTTGAACTGAACTGTCTAGAATGAGGTCCAATGCCCTGCTTTTCTTGACACGTTAATGTACTTTCGATTTTATGAATACAGCGTATTTCTTTACTATATTTTGGCCACGGAAAGAAGCCGCATAGATGATTGGGATGACAGCACTTCATGCTTCCCACGTTTCGCTACGTTGGCATTCCTCTCCGTGCCATTCTGACCTGTGTAAAAAAAATTCAAAGCTGTATGGGAATATGGGAAATACACTGGAGGCGGAAACGAAACAATTTGATGGGGTTGTGAAAGAGGTTATTCTATGAGGCATCTTTCCGTAGCTTCAGTATAGCTGAGTACCTCTAGGCTTTCCAAGAGGTTCGATCTGTGGTACATCTCTCCATTGCCACACTGTAGCTTTGTCGTCTGCCCAAGGAAGACCCAGTGCGAAGTGTATGCAGTATCGATCATCTTGTTGCCGGAATGGAAGACAGTAGTGCAGTCCACACCTTGGCCTCTCTACCTTTTGTCGAAGTAATTAAGCTCCCTAAAACTCTCGAAAAGTAGGTGGGGCGACGGTCCGCAAACCGTGGAATGGATACCTTCGCCGGTGAAGTCGAACAAGGAAACTCGTAAGTGAAAAATGGTAAGTTCCTAGCAAACAACAGTCCAGGTTGTGTGTGTATTCATCTGTAATTACCCAGAAGTAACTGTTATGTGCGGACGGTATAGTTTGAGATAACGTCAGTAAGAGAAGTCTGTCCAGCTAATAAGTTAGGTCATCTTTGTGGCAAGCGGTCGCCAGTCACCATGTCGGTACGTAGTTCGTCAGGCTCAGGTGTTCGGGGTAACGGAATGACTTCCTAGTAGCCACAGTGCTCAAAATGTCAGGGACAAATGGAAGCCACACGCATTTCAATGGTTCAAGTGCTTGAAACATCTTGCGATGACAGATGCCAACGTGGGAAACAGTGAAGTTACGACATTCAGCAACACTTCCTTTGGACTCCTCACGTCGTCTGATGTACAGCTGGACGCTTGAAGCCGGCTCTGCTTCCGTCCTCAGGTGACGAGGTCAGGATATGCACCTGCTTAGGTGAGCACCTTAGAAAGAGCTGCTGTCAGTCACTGTACCCATTGACTGTAAACTGTTACACGGATCATCGGAATTGGACGCTGTTGTCACGGCGATCTTATCAAAGCGGATGACACGGACCGGGCTGAATAGAAATGCATGTAGGATTTTAGTGGGGGAACCTAAAGGAAATACATCATTTGGAAGACCTAGGAGTAAGTGGGAGGATAATATTAAAATGGATCTTAAATAAATAGGATGGGAAGACTTTATTGGTTTTATCTGATTGAGACTAGAGACAATGGTTGGCTTTTGTGAATACTGTAACGAACCCTTGGGTTTCATAAAACGTCGGGAATTTCTTGACTAGCTGAGAAACAGATTCTGAAGGACTATGTTGCGTGGAGTGAGTGAGTGTATTGGTTAATTGGTAAGATAATGAGCTACTTAATTGGTTGGGTAGTTAGTTGGTTGGTTGGTTGGTTAGTTAGTTAGTTAGTTAGTTAGTTAGTTAGTTAGTTAGTTCAGATCAAGAGACAGAACAGAGTACCACAGAAATTACGAAAAATCGTCACTTGTCGCATATCCGTTAATACTGTCGCAATATCATGTCTGTCCTGGCCGACACCTTTCCAACGCGATTGTATATCATCAGGGCCATTTAAGTGCAATACATTAGTATTGAACCCAATTTGAAGAATACAGATGTACAAAATACAGGGCGTTTCATAATGTTCTTCGTGATTACAAAAATTTATAACAAGAAAACCAAAGGACCTACCTTTATGGAATTGTTCACAGACATAGGAAAACGGATTTTTTTTTTTGGGGGGGGGGGGCAACTAGAGATGTTCGATGTGTGGACCACGGGTGACACGGCACACATCGATACGATATTCAAGTTCTTGCCACACACGCACCAACCTGGGTACATCAATATTCTTCACTGCTGCAATGATCCGTGCCTTTAGGTCAGCGAGGTCACGTGGCAATGGTGGGACGAATACCCGGTCTTTGACATATCCCCAAAGAAAAAAATCACAAGGCGTAATGTCAGGGGACCTCAGGGGCTATAGCATCAGTGGTTGGTCATTTCCAGACCCACACCCTATCCAACCTTCTGGTAACACTCTGTTCAGGTACTGACGAACGTCATAGTGGGCGGGACTTCCGTCTTGCTGGAATATGAACGTCGGTATGTTTTGCAACTGTGACATTAGCCACAGCTGCAACATGTCCAGGTATGTCATGCCAGTAACGGTTTCTTCAGCAAGGAAGAATGGACCGTACACTTTTTGACTGGAGATTGCACAAAACACATTGACTTTAGGAGAGTCATGTTGATGCTCCACATAGGCATGTGGGTTTTCAGATCCCCATATTCTGACACTGCGAAGATTTAACGCACCGCTAACGTGGAATGTCGCTTCGTCACTGAACTGCACCTTTTCCAGGAAATGATCATCGGAACTCATTACGTCTTGTAACTGTAAACAGAAATCAAGCCGGCGCCTGTGATCTTCATCCAACATTTGTTGTACCATTTGGATGCGGTATGGTTTAAACACCAAACGCTTAAGCAGAACCCTCCACACTGTTGTTTTCGACATCGATAGCTCCTTAGCTGCAGTTCCCGTTGATTTCTTATGACTGTGCAGAAAACTGGCCCGAACACTTTCCACGTCATCTTAAGCGGTAAATGGGCGACCACTTGATTTCTGCTTGCACAGACACCCAGTTTCAGTAAACTGTTTGTACCACGCACGAATGGTATTGTCTCTAGACTGGTCCTTTGCGTACTTTGCACGAAATGCACGTTGCACAGTAACCACAGACTTACTCGTGTGATATTCCAACACACAAATCGACTTCTCCCCCGGAGCGGCCATCTTCTCACTACATACACTCGCATCGCCTAGCGGCAGAAATGTGAACTACGATGAAAAACAACTTACTGGGGGGAAAAAATTGAGTTGTTCCTTCTATATGTACGGGTTTCGTAAATACGTGTCTTGCGGTTTTCCTATAATAATTTTTTGTAATCCCGGAGTACATTATGAAACGCCCTGTATAACTATGTGTGTGTGTGTGTGTGTGTGTGTGTGTGTGTCTGCGTGTGTACGTAGTTTTACGCGATGGATGCTCGTATTTTGATGAGAAAATGCTGGCAGTCCTGTTAGAATAGCCACTTTTTTCTAACAAATGCTCTGTTCTAATCTTCATATGCATATTGCTCTTACCGGAATGGCAAACGGGTGAAGCATGGGAACCTCCCGAAAAGCAATGCTTTTTCGCAAATCAGGGAGCATTGGATAGAAAAGTACTTTCACTTTCTTCCGTCTTTAAAGAGTGTTTTAATTCAGGCGTCCCATTATTCTATTTCAAGTTGTGCCTACTGCATTACTTTACGTCTTGTGAATTATATATCCATTTAACATAATGATATTTCTGGATGATTATATCACGTTGCATGCAGCCGATAATTAGTTGTCCCAACGCATTGTAAATGGATTAATACGTATAATTAATCAATATCAGTTCACGTTTGGCTACGACTATGCATGTGTGAAAGTTGAAGAATGCAAACCAGTAAGTTATGTCATTTTCACGGGTGTTTATATTATTCTATGATGTAATGAGGCTACTAAACTTCCGTGGTTCGCGAGTGTCAGAGCGGAATGGAGCAAGTTGGCACAGGCGTTAACAATTCTGACTTAAATTCGAATATCGGACGGGAAATCGGCTATCCTGACAGACGTTTTTCGCGGTTATCATCAGTCCGACCAAGAGAATCCCGGAACATTACGATAAGTTACGTCACTACAGCGATATTACACTCATTTCTGTTTCACTATTGTCTGTTAAATCGATGCCATATAGCCTATTAGAGTTCCTGACATTGTCGTTCAATAAACAACAAAAGAACCCGGTGAATATGTAAAATTCAACACCAACTCATTACACAACACTTTTATTTGTTGATTAATGCTCCGAAATTTTCGGCCTTAACTGTTGGCTGTCTTCAGGGGGCTTACTTTAGCATGTACAGCTTATGTTTAAACTTACATGAATACGCTATAGTATAGCGTATTATTTCACAGCGTTAGCACAAGACACCGGTTATCTGATTCCAGAACTTACTTCAAGTAAAGAAAGACTGAGACACAGATGTTTGGACGCCACAATTGTATCAACAGCAAACTGATTTTATACTGTATTTTAACTGTATTTTACCAATAATACTGATTTTTAAGAACTGTAACATTTAATCGTTATAACAATAATTGTAATCATATGTGTAACCTAGCCTAACCTAACATATAAATTGAAACATTAGCTGTACATGCTAAAGAAAGCTCCCTGAAGATGGCCAACATTTAAGGCCGAAACATGTCAACAAGTAAGAGTGTTGTGCAACAAGTTGGTGTTAAATGTCACGTGTGTAATATAATTGCACGGAAAATGTACAACATCAAACCTAATGAATGTTAATGGATTTTAAGATGTATTATTGAATTGTATAGAGAAATTCTTATCTCCAAATCACAATATAAGTATATATAAATATGATTAATATACATTGAATCGATTGTTTATTCGGTGCATATAGTCTGTGTGAACACAGAGGAGGCCTCGTAAGCGTACTTTGGCGTGGGGGGGGGGGGGGAAATTTCCCCCTAAT
>Ga0268261_10001721_pt1 | contig 15300 bp, 10 predicted proteins | sample TergutNc150P1_FD_190353 | JGI IMG/M metagenome (GOLD analysis project Ga0268261, IMG submission 190353) | Nasutitermes corniger P1 segment gut microbial community from laboratory colony in Florida, USA - Nc150 P1 (SPAdes) (version 2) | ecosystem: Host-associated > Arthropoda: Insects >... | reverse complement strand
TGTGCTGCGTCGGTGTGTGTGATCTAGAAACATCAAGAATGGGTGCTCCATATATATATATATATATATATATGACATTAGTCGCCTAAGGGTTAAGAGTACAAATTATGGAGCCTATCAATTTTATAAACGTGTGGCTTCTAACGAAAATCTGTATGGTGGTTGCAAATGGTGGTATAACGTGAAAATATTGTGTTTAACCCAGGTAGTTGTGCCAGTCTCGCATATTTGAGCTTGTGTCTTCTGTTCTATATTCAGCGTGTCCTGGGTTTGAGTTTCGGCTCAGATATTCGCTAACATCATTCTGCTTTTCTGTGTTTCTCATTAGTCTTTCGAGGTAAATGCTGGAATCGTTTAGCAAAATAGGCCCGCGACATCTTGATATACGTTCTGTTCCCCGATGTATTTGCCATACTTAAGGACCGTGTATTACGGGTCATTTGGGGCAAAAAGTATCTGAATAAACAGTATGTTTTTTCGGCATTGTTATCTGGGTTAGTGATAAGCTTGCACTGCTGTTAACTTGATCGAGTTCTTGCTTGTCCGCTCTCTGTTGTGCTGGAGTACGGTGGTGTGGTCGAAATGCCTAGTACGTCTACAAATGAAGAATACGCGGAAGTGCATTTCATACGCGGTTTATCCTTTGGAAATATCAAGGCTACTATGTTGGAATACCGACAAAGATATATAGAACTCTGAAGGAGACAGAGATTCCAGAAAAGAGACTGCTTCAAAGACTTGATTTCAGGCTTCTGCCGCGAAATAGGTGAGATCTGCGCTCTTCAGGTTATCACGCAGCGAATAGTGGTAATTTCTTACCTCTCGCATTTACTTGGCAGATGTCGGCGTAGACTGGAGAATAATTTTACAAGACTGGCGATAGACGTATAAACTTGACACTGAGGCGCGTTCGTGTAACCACTGTCGCCGTGGAAAAGGAATAAGTATTACATATTCTGAATGTGTGTTTGTAGCCTGGATTATCCAGCATGACATAAGCTTGCGCCGTATTATATTGTCATCTGTGGCTTGTCTGGATGTAACATATTTTTCTACATTGTCTCATGGACGGCACGAATTTCGGGAAAGGGTTATTGAACATAAAATATATTCTGATTTTGTCTACAGCTTTTGTCTGAAACGCTTCTCATTCTAAGAAGAAATGAGTGAGAGATCATACACGTACATAGGGCGTCATGTAAATTACCCGTTATTTGTCAGATTTTAACGAAACTTGAATTTTCTGGACAGTAAGCAAGTGATGATCTGTCGCGTCTCTCTTTTCGAGAAGGACTTTTTCCGTGGAGTTGAACCCTCTTATTGACGGCAAGACGGGAAGTATTCGCAGTGGTGCCGACATGTGGGTCGAAGGATCTGTCTTTTGGTTTGCTGCCGCAAGATGCCGCCATCGTAGCAGTACGAATTTCTACCATTGATTGCAGTGATTATCCCTCTGAACAAATGGCGGAACAAAACATTCTGTTGTAGTAGTACCATCTCACGACAGATGACACTATGGTAAACACGTGACTACAATCCATAAAAACGCGAGGGGTCACGTGATAGTCCACTAATCCGTGGTCATCACCACAGATCATTTAGTTGTCAGTACAGCTGTGAGTTGCTGCAATTTACGTCGTTGCGGTCCACTCTTGTGTGTGTGTGTGTCTGTGTGTATGTTACGTGGTTAATGGGCATAAGTAGGTATATCATTGATGTGTAATTTTTGAAATTGATTTTTTAGTTCTGTTTTTCGCAGTTATTTTAAAGTGTTTCCGTTTCTCCGCGATGTCCGATATGTTTATAGTGTTGGTCAAATTTTCCGAGCTTGTGCCGTACCTACAACAATATGTTGTTTGTATCCAGGGCACCTTTTACTACAACTGCTAAGCAAGTCACCTTAAGTGGTAAGGTTTGTACGTGCATTTATGAGGTACCCGGTGCGAACCTTGGCAGGGATACTGCCTACCCTTTTCGTAATCTTTCCCAATCTTCCCCAGAGAACACCGTGACAGTACCAAAGCCGAGCCCCTCCACATTCTACCCACATTATGATAAACCCGCGTTTTGCTCCATCCTTTCCAGTTGATTATATATTATTATACAGTTTTTCGACACTGCGTAGTTTTCATTAGGCACATAAATTATGATAATTGTATTGCAGTTAGGAGGCTTGTGGCCCAGAGAGAATTGGGAGTTTAGTAAATTAACCCGTTTTTCATTTTTCAGTTACTGGTTTAGTAGATTTGTTCATATTAGTATTTAATGCAGTACAGATATGGAATACTCTGATTCACAGAATACTGCTACCTTAATACTAGAGGGTGTTTTATCTGAATATTTAAACCTGTAAATGATTTTCCTGAAATTCACTAGAATGATTTTCATTAAGCAGTATCGCACATTTGGAGCCCTAATTAAATATCACCTTATGGAGAGATATCAAAGAGTTGCAATAAAGGATAAAATTAATACCATTAACTATTCAAACTGGGAACTTGTTAGGCATGGTGTACCACAAGATTCAATTCTCGGTGCTCTGCTCTTTTTATTATATATAAATGATTTGCCCATAGTAACAGCTAAAAATGTTAAATTAGTGCTGTATGCTGATGATTACAGTTTTATAATTACCAATCCCAGTGCTATAGGATTTGCTAATAAACTAAATAACATTTTTGCTTAGGTTAATGAATGGTTTAGGAATAATTACTATCCTTAACCCTTATCCTGCTAATGTGGAGAATATGGTGAGCTCCTAATAATGCCAGCAGATGGCAGATGGGATTTAACTCGGTGTTTAAAGGGTTAAATCTTAACAAAACTACATACTTGCAGTTTCGAACAAAGAACAGTCAAAAACTTGATTTAACATTACATTGCTGAACAATCAAATTATTAACAGCACAAACACAAAATTTCTTGGTTTAACTATTGAAGGGACGTTATCATGGATATGTCACATCAATCAAATATTATAAAGGCTGAGTTCAACATACTATGCAGTCAAGGTTATTACACCTCTCATGTCAGAAGATACTTTAAAAATGATTTATTATTCATATGTACATTTGATAATAACATACGGTATAATTTTCTGGGGAAATTCACCACATAATGCTGATATCTTTAAGATTAAAAAATGGATAATTTGGATCATAACAAACTCAAGAAGTAGGGATTCTTGCAGACACTTATTTAAATGACTGGAAATTCTGCCCTTACAGTTGCAATATATATTTTCTGTACTATTATTTGTGGTAAAGAATAAAGATTTATATTCAACCAACCAAGAAATCCATAATATTAACACAACACAAACTAACATCTTCCAGTGTGTAACTTGACTCTATTTGAAAGGGGAGCTTATTTCTCTGGCATAAAGTAATTTAATCACCTACCACCTAGAATAAAAAATTTCTCAAATGAGATAAAATGATTTAAACCTGCCTGAAAAAGGTTCCTTAACACACACTCATTTTATTTAGTTGATGAGTATCTTGAACATAGTTACAATTAAGAATCATGCTTTCTGAATAATAAACAACTGAATTGAATTTATAATTGTATAGCACATAATTACGTGTTGTATACTTGAAATATATTTGATAAAAACTACTGTCAAGCAGCGACAAGAATGATTATTATATTTTTAATGTATGATAATGAGTTGTTTTGTGCTAGATATATTTACAAATATGACAATTTCTATATTGCAGCAGTTACTGTAACCTAATTTGGATCTATGGAATGTGAAAAAAAATAAATCGCCACCACCGCCGCCATTTTCTACGTTGTCGTCATCATCATCTTCTTCTTTTTCTTCTTCTTCTTTGTCTCCTCCTCCTCTTCCACCTTCATATTCCATTGACATTTCCATTTAGGAGGGTTGTTCCATGACAAAGCTTCCTAAAAGCCTCATTCTGTCGCATGTATATATGACTCGTGTATGGAGTATGTGTGTGTGTCTGTTGTTGAGGTAAATAAAATGAAAAGTCAAGACTTCCAGATGTTGCTGTGTTGTTGGATAAGCAGTTCCTGATGACACATCACATTGTCCCCAAAGACTTAAATCTTCAGCGACACATTTGCGAGAATGCCAGTTCTCACAATAAAATTATTCCTTTCAGAGATAAAAATTGCATTTTGAATAAAACAGTGACTGTGGAGAGCAAGAGCCAGGTGGAGACACCCAGTGATATTAGAAGTAGTAGAAACATAGGGGACACAGATGTGGAAGGAACACTTACAGTACGAGATAGAAGAATGGAGAAGACTTTGTTATGGGCAGCCCTCCCATCAGTGGGTGGTGGTGATGGTGGTGATGATGACGATTATGATAATAAGTGCTAAAGATCATTAAGATACTCCTTCCACTTGTACCTAACAAAATTACAAACATTTTTTGTCTCACTCCCTTCAGTTATGATTCCTTCTTGCAATGTGTTACCCATGTCTAGTGATAAAACATTTGACTGCTACTGTGTTGGCTCCCTCTGAAAAGTTTTTTAATATTCTGATCATGCCCTCAGGAACTGTGGCAAAGAACTCTGGCATAACTGTAAAACTTTAAATGATAATTACATTTATTTGGTTCATAAATGTGAAATCACTGTGTGACACCACCATGTGTACCATTTAAAACAATGATGCATAGTTTGTCACAAAAGCCAAGCAGTTTTGTTTATTCCAAATTGCACACCATTTCATCCAAGTGAAAAACCCAGGTGTGCAAATTCGCTTCTATTTCCAACATCCTGCTTTTCATATCTCCCACAAACAAACTTGTACCACAGGTCCACAATCCCTTATCCAAAACTATTGTGGCCATATGTGTTTTGGAATTCAGAATTTTTCAGATTTTATAAGGGTAATATTACTTAATATTCCCAGCAGTGTCTGGGGCAGCACCCCATAACCAAAATCATTACTGTTTCTGCAGCAAAACATATGAATATTCAAACTAAGTGCAATAAATAAAGACTATGATTAGTATTACAGTTTATTTATGTCTATTTATATATTATAGTATACTTGTATATGAGTGGCATGGGTCGAAACCTCTGGTTTTCAGAGCTTTTTGGATTTACACCCTGCCCAATCTCTGTCCACACTGAATACAGGGCCTTTGTTTTATCGTCGCTCCTAGCTTGACACATCTATCACATAGAAAACCCACATCTGCCAGAACAACCCATGACAGCTGCATGCTCAAGACAGCAGCAAAATGAATGCATGGTATATCTTGCGCCATAAGTATACCATCAGATTCTTTGCTTCTTTGTTCTTGCTTATCTCATTGGCACTGATGAGTAGTTATCTTACAAATAGCATACTGACATCAGAAACTGTCTTACATTGCATTTATCTATATGTTCACTATATCAGAAATTGCGTTCAGTATAAATTCCATCATAATTAGGTCTGTATTTTGTAGCGTGAACCAGTTTTCAGCAAAACCCACCATTTGTGAGAAAAGTGATAAAATTTTATGTCAGCTTCATGTAAAATAGGAGTTACTTTGGGCTGATATGGGTCAAAACAAAACTGATCTCACAAATGTTGATGTGGACTGCTCCATTTTGTGTTCATTCAGTACACTAAATACGGACAGTGCAAATACATTAAAGGAAAACACAGTGTGGAATACAGTGTTTTGTCATGCATTATATATGAATAAGGATACCAGTGTTTTAATGCAGCAAGGTCACCTTCAGCTTTTAATTGTGGTTTATTTGCATAGGGAATGAAAAACTTAAATCTACACTTTCTATATACATTAGTTGGGTGACAGCAGTTGCAAGTACAAGAACCAAGGCAGCCTGCTTAGCATTTATACTGTCATAAATTAAAAAAAAAATTTGAAGTTGTCAGTTTTGTGTTCAGAAAGATGTTACATAATAACATAATTTTTTAATTGATGGAAGTACGTAGACAGTGTTTTGTACTGTGAGATCTTTTGATTTTTTTATTATGTGATTTTCCTTTGTCATTCAGCCACCTCCAACGTTGCACTTAGTTCCAAGTAAGGCAGTGTAAGTGAATTTCTCATATGTTGTGCTGTATGCTGTACAAGATATATATTGCCATGAAAAATTTAATGTCTTTTAATTGTTTCAGGATGTCCTGGAAGCATAACTGCCTTTTATCGTCACCATTCTTCTGTTTTTGTGAATGTGACACAAAAGTGGTTTCTGGGAAGAAGCCAACAACAACTTACATACACTGTGAATGGCAAAAGCACTGATATTCTGGTTTAATTTACCTTCAGTCAATAAAGTTATTTTGCCTGGACGTATCATAAATAATTGTGTCAACGACCACAAGTTTTATTTTAACAAAGGAAATTACATTAAGATAAGCATTGCCAAACAATATACACATGACCTCAACATATATACAACATTTGCCATTAATGAACCTTTAAAAGCAGATAAAATACATTTGAAAAGTATTTCAGATTGTACATAATTTGATACGAATGTATGGCTAAAGAAGCTGAACAGATATTCATTACAGATATTCATTAGTACCAAACATGTCAGTTAAAGAAGGTGCAGTGTCTGTTCAGAAGAGTGAAACTTCTCACAACATTCAAGTTTTGAGAGGAAGAACAGGCCACATTGTTAAAGTTGGGTCTGACAGAACAGTTATTGTCAGGGACAAAAAATATGGCGATATTACATTTACTGAAGATGTACTTAAATTGTCTATGAAAGAAGAGGGAATTGGCTTCAGAAGTTACTTTCCTGTTGGTAGAACAGTTCATTTTGACATTGAAGTTGGTGTGCGGGGTGTGAAATGTCTAAATGTTTGGGTATCAAAAAAGCAGAATCCTGATTTTAGTTGCTCTCAGCCCAGTTCCTCCACACCTCAGACAGATATCCTTCTGACAAACAGGGAGTATAAAGGAACAGTAATCAGAATGCTTTTTCCGTATGCTTTTGTGGTGGAAGTGGACAGCAGTAAGATTCCTGTTTTTGTGATCAACAAAGCTTTCAAACCCAACCGCCATGCTGCAAAACTATGTGCCGATCAACCTGTCAGTCTTTATGTGTCTAAGGGAGACACAGTGTATGTAAAAGTATACAGACGTTCACCAGAAAAAAAAAAGTTTGAATGGTCAGCGTTTGAGGCATGGATGGAAGAAAGTAATACTCCTGAGCCAAGCACAAACTCTGACGATCCTTTTTATAAGATAATCAAGAAACGGCGGCATAAGAGAACTCATAAGACTAAGAATAAAATTCCTAATTTGAAAGGCAAGCTGAGTTTTGTGGGCTCTGAGATTGCACATCTTGAGAGCACAGACTGCAGTGGTACAGTGTTTTTTCATAGCAGCAATGCATTTCTGTTTGGAGTTCCTATGAAAGGGTTGAGACTGGACCAGATTTTCAGAACAGGTATGGTTTGTGTGTTGAATTTGAGCCGAAACGTTATTGTTCACCAGGTAGTGCAACACATTATTGTTGTAGGAATAGTTTTTATACCTAAGAAAGTCTTCTTTGAGAGGCGTTAGAAGTTTTTTTGCCACTGAAAGTTAGAAGTAGGATGTACCACAGAGTAAATCTATTTACAACGCTGGAAATGGTTTGAATTTATGCCATCATAAATAAGCAATTTGTAAGCTTAGTGGTATTGACAATACTTTCAGTAAGTCTCATGCTAAGGGTGTGAAATATACAATTTTGAAGTTACATACTAGACACAGAGTATGAATGGAATGTAAACAGAAAGAAGGTAGGATCTGCAGAGCTTGTAGCTTGAAATAAATTTGATGTGTGCAATGCGGGGTGACTGATGTCAAACAAAGTGGTTTCAGTTGCGAAAAATTCAAATAGTGGACTAGTTATTAACAGCATTAAAGACTCTAAGCAAAATCTGCATGAATCATTTACCTTGTCAGTCACTTGACCTGCGAAGTGTAGTGTTGATGAAGCTGCTTGATGACAGGATTCTGTGGAGAGCATCTGAATCTAACAGAGGAAGTAAAAAAGACGGAGAACGCTGTGTAATGAGTAGATTCATAATTTGTACTCTCGCCATATATAGGGCTATCATATTAAAGGAAGGGCATGTAGGACGCAAAGGAGTTGAGAAATGCAAATAAAGGTTTGGTCAAAACCTGAAAGGAGGAATTTGCCTAATAGTTGCAGGTACCAGTCATAGGGTAATAGTAACACTGTAATGAACCTTCAGGGTACATTAAATGTGGGAAGATTTCTTGACTGACTGTCAGCTTGTGAAGAAACAAGCTCAATAGTAAATTATGTCGAAAATAAAATAGTGAAATCAGTTCTTATCAATGAATTGTGTAGAATAAATTTTAAATTGCTAAAACTATTTCAAGAATAGAAATTGAAACTAAGGTAAAAATGGATAACAATTGAATGTTGGAAAAAAAATATCGTTGTCATCATGGATGCATGAAAATTCATTCAGAACTTTGTATTCTGAAGTTTTTAAGGTAACACTTCAAGTATCATTTGTATTTGTTGTTATATGTGTTCTGTTCTGTTTAGTGAGTCTTGCTTCCTAAAGACAGTGATGATGACTTTAATGTAAATTACTTGTATGAATTTCTGCTCACCAACTTGCAGACTTATGTCACTTGAGGTGAACAGACAACCATGTTTTTTAATATATTGTGGATGGCTGTGAACCAAAAATATCCCTCGGATGTATAATGGATTGGTAGTGATTGGCAGGTAATTTGAGAGCTGCAGCGTGGACAGTTTTTAGTGGCATCTCTCTCCATCTGTAAGGAATGCAACACCACTGTGTAGGATATCATATTTAAATTGAAATGTGCCTATGAATAGAAAGTTGTGCCAGCCATCCCTGTTTCTCTCATATTATCTGATGGACTTGCTGAGGTAATCTGCTGCTGCACATTTTTATAGGATTCATTTCTTGGTTCATGCATGGTTCTTCTTAGAGTGACAAAATAGCATTCATTCATTCATTCATTCATTTCATTTGTGAGAAGGCTTCTTATATATGATTTTGTTAGAGAGGGAGTTCCATTGAAATCTGAATCCAGATGCAGACAAACTTAACGGCCTTACATTTCCTCAGATAAGGTGTATAATGTATAATATATCTTAACCACATGTTAGTAGGTGCTGGAAATGACATTCACCTCCCAGGCGTGTTCAACATATGGTGAACAGATTTATTAAATACTTTTTGAAGGTCATGTCTAGAAATTGGTGATACTGTGTGACAAGTTTAACAGCAGCTGTATGAATGACACACTGCCATTCTCATTAGCATGTGTACCTTACATTGCATCACCTTGGTAACACTCCAGTTTAATCAGCTGTTTGTAGCAGACATGTGAAGCACTGTGTAATGTACCATTTCTTTTTCTTGGAAGTATGCAGTACAGTTTCATACAGAGGATTTTCATTGTGGAAAACAATATAAGGAAAAAAAAAACTATGATAAGTGTCACAAGAAATTTAGAATATAGTTTCCCAGCGTTTCAGCCTTAGAAATTAGATACATCTGAGAGTTGAGGTCATTTCCAACACCTTCTTTAACATGCAGTACATTATACTGTATGTAAGGACATTATGTTTGCTATGCATTGGGGATCTGTCTTCAACTCAGCTCCCTTATTTGTCCACAGAGAGACGGTGTCTAGGTGATCTGTTGCATTATCAAGTAGCTCCAAATGCACATACATAGTAGTGACAAAACCTGTAATGACCTCGGACAGAACTCATACTGCAAGTTGTGTACCATTCCTGTCCTGCATGTTAAATATAGCTGGAAATTGCCCTTGAACTGTTGGTTTTACAGGTGAAGAACTGAGCTTCGTATTATCAGGGGATGATGCAAATGAGGCATCATGTGTGTGGTTTGGCTCATTGGATGTTGTCAAGCAAAGTTTTGAGGAGAGAATGAATTGCATATTGAAGTATTGTATGGAAAGAGAGATTTGTGAGTCTGATAGGACCACCATTGTAAGTGTTATCCATTTCTGTTCTAACATATGAATAATATATAAGTACTTGAAATTGTGCATATTAATTTATTGATTAATGCCTCTGGATTGATATGGATTTTCATAACAGGATGGATTTGGAAATATGTGGAAGGAAACCACCTCAACCTGTTTTAGAGTGTCCATCTAACATTCATTTAAAGACATTTGGAAAACAATGCAAATCCTAGTCCAGCTAGCCAGGAGGTGTGAGCCAAGATTTAAATGCAGAGTCTCCTAATTATGAAGGCATAGTAACCACTTGAATGCAATATTCAGTCTTGGGCATCCTAATGCAGGAGAGTTGTCGCTGCTTTGTGTAGATAATTTAGGTTGTAGGGGCTTGCAATATGTGTAGTTCTAGCAATTGTGTGTATAATCCTCTTGTATGGCTTGCACTGGCTGCACGTATTGACATATGATATAATTCCTAACATCAGAAATGTAAAATAATGCTAGCAAAGGAACAAAGAAGCAGAAATATTTTGTTTTCAGGTTTCATGGCATTGTATGTGCTGTTGTATGTATGGACTGTCATCCTAACCAGGTTTGCCATTCAGTTGTTATGATGTATGCATGGTGCTTAAAATACCATGTACTTTATGTTGAAAATTACTACACCCTTTCACCTCCTCAGTGTTGTGACATGTAATGTTATGATAGGCAAGTTGTATGAAGGAGATTGGTTGCTGCAGCCTTCTGAAATGGGGAGGTAGAGACATATGATAACTGAATTGTGTGATATACCATATTGCATGTTTGATGGTGGCTGTTACGAAATCGGTAAGCTTTAATACCTCATAAACTCATTAGTTTTTATGCAGCAGATTTTCCTTCTTTGAAGGCCAGTATTTCATGGTTAGGTGCATGAAATTTAGGCGTGGGGTAGAGTTTCCCTTAGCACTCTACAAGAGGTGTATAGGAACATGCAGAAGTAGGCAGATTAATTTCTTTACACAATCTTCTGTTTCCCTCTCTACCATGCACTTTATATCATTTTATCACTGTGATTACCATGAGCACTGATTTCATTCCAGTAAACACCATCACGAATAGCAATGTGTTTATTAATCATTAATTTACATATTGCCATGTTTGCGTGTCTGTGGTTTCCCTAACTCCATTTTTGACAAAGTCTGACTACGTGCATTGCGGTTTCGCTGATCACACAGTATTTGAAGAATGTAACCTTCATGAATGCTGATGTAAATTAAGAAGTTTAGCTCTGGTAGTAATAATTATTACTTAGATCGGTTGGCTGTTCTACTTTTCTGTGAATTAGAAAAGGTTGAGGACAACCGACATACTATCGCAGTGTGGGTTCTATGGTCACATTTGAGGGGTCCAGCATCTTGCAGGGATGAGAATAGATAATCAAGTAGGCAAGTCATTCAACAATATGGTATGTTTTGGGGTTAAGCTGGAATTGTATTGTTTCAGCTGAGATATGAAATGTGTTTAGTACTGATTATGGTTCATCTGGCAGCCATGATAAATCCACCTACCGTCTTTGTCTTGCTACTTGGCCACAAATTCAACCACAGCCATAGTCAGTGAGCCCCATGCAGCACATTGTAAACAGTCCTGCTACTGCGCTTCATTGGTGGGGAGCACGAAGTAGCGCAGTTGGTTGAGGCACTGCGCTACAAGTTGGAAGGTCATGGGTTCGATTCCCGATGGTGTCTTTAGAATTTTTCATTGACATCCTTCTGGCCGCACTATGGCCTTGGGGTCGACTCAGCCTCTAACAGAAGTGAGTACCAGGAATATTTTCTGGGGGTAAAGGCGGCCGGTGCATAGGGCTGACAACCTTACCACCTTCATGTGTCGATTGTCTTGAAATCTGGGAGCCCAGATCTGGAACCCTCAGGGCCTGTCCAGGCCTGTAATGGGATTGCTTTACCTTTTACTGCATTTCATTTATTTAATTTATATGATGTGTGTTAATTGGCCTGTTCATATTTCCATTTATTTGTAAAATTATGGTACATTATGACGTATTTCAGATTCAGGAACTTGGCAAACAACGACCACCGGATGAAGACAAATGGAACTCAGAAGATGAATTAGAAGAAACATTTAGGTGCCCTGCTGCTGAGACGAATAGTGAATTTGCAACAGGAAGTGCTGTAGGAAGGGAATTGAATGGTTCCTGTGGACATGAAACTGGTGTCAACCAAGCAGGTAGGTATAATGCTATTGAACAAACTGCATTATTGACAGCTACAGCATCAAGTGATACCATGGCTATAAGTTCAGTACAAAATATCAGCAGTATGACAGAAACAAGCAAAGAAAATGGTGCTATTGCCTTGACTGATCAACATGCTACTACAAGTACAGAAACCAGTGGTATACTGTCATCTTCAGGGCCGACCATCAGTAATGCTACAGCTGCAACCAAACAGAGTGGCTCTTCTTCTGTTGCTTTAGTCACAACAAAAGAGAATGTAATTTCTGCAGGTGAACAAATTGACTTTACAATTCTGTCTTCATCCACAGCAGATACAAGTTGTGCAAATGAAAGTCATAGACCAAAAGCACCAACTAGCAATGTTTTTATGGATTCAGCAATACAAAGTAACATTTCCCTTGAAGTTCCACAAGTAACTACCATTTCTGTGAACACAAATAATAAAGTAAGAACAGATTTATCAAAATGCAACTGTAATCGTGCAAGCAAACCCATGAATCCAAGTAACAGAACAACTGATAAAGAGCCAAATAACATGCTAGCTTATGTCAGTGAACTTTCTGATATTTCATATCGGCATAAAGACTATGGGCACATGGATTTGCATAAAGGAAACTCAGTTTCATTTATTTCTGTTATGGAAACAAAACCATTGTGCTTTTCAGACTGTGATACTGAATCGGAATTTTGTATGTCCATAATTGACAAAGATGTTGAATGCAATTTGAAGGCATCTCTTATGTCGGTTCTTAAGAAAGAAGTTGGAGAATCACAGATCCTAGCACGTTATGCGGTGGAGTTTGTGAAAAAAGAAATTGATTGCATGATGCAGGAGCTTATGGTAAAGGTCCTATCTTCTGTCATGTTGAATGAAACAGGACAGAAGAACCTAAATTCTGATATGCAGTGTGGAGATGCATGTCAGCTGATGATCACCAGCATGGTTCAAGAGTGGAAGAAAGAAATGCTGTTGGTGACAAATAAAAGGAAGGCTGAAAAAGAGAAGAAAATGGAAGCAGCACTGGACAGAGTTCGAAAACTTCGGCAACAAGTGTCTGCCCTGTGTTGCAGTAATACAGCATCAACACAAAGCAATGCCTGCAGCAGTAGTTCTGATGATAATAGTGCAACTTACAGTGATGAGAGTATCAGTTGTGTTGCTGGTGATTATAATGAAGAGACAGCAGGGAAGAGCACAATTACGCAAGACTTCATGCAGTTACTTAATATATCTGACTGTCAGATGGTGGAAACTCCGAAGAGTGTTTCAGAGCAAGGAACACAGACTGTTTCAACTGGTTGTATCCTTTACTTGAACTGCCTTTCTGACCTATAGTTACTTGTTCTGCAGTTTCAGTGTCATACCCATTGTTCACAGCAGTGTTTCTCAGTTGGTCCTCCACAGATTGTTGGCAGTGTAATTAGACCTGGCCAAGCAATTAGAGCACCAATGAAACTCACCTCAGTAGCTCGGTGTGAGTTCAGCCATATCCAGTCATACCTTACCTGTTGTAATGGATCGATAGCTTGGTTAGAATTCTGCAGGTAAATCTGCTGCCTCAAGTGTTAACATGTGTGACATAATTGGAGTATTGAGTGTTTTCATACATTAGGGTAGATGTAAATAATTAGTTGGCGTCTGTGTGCAGTGTGAGGTTTAATTGCTTTCTCAAAAAGATCAGATTATTCATTAATAGTCACATAAGACAGTGATTAAATTCTGTAATTACAGTCATATAAATTTGGTCACAGATAGTTAGGTGAAACTTGAAATTGATAAATGTCTGCCACATGTTTGCATGAATTTGAAGTAGATCCAGCATGTAAAGGTATGAAATTTGACAGGAGTAATTATGGATTTTCTATATCCAAGTTCAAGTTGTGACCATCACCTGCCTTCCCAGGAATCATACATGCTTGTCTCATATTGTGATACTGCGAAATGTAATATCATATGTTGCTTGCTGACTTGTTTGACAGCCAGCAGGTTTGTTTGTGGTTGGCAAAACAATTGCATCTGTAAGAAACCACTGAACTTACCTGTGGCAGATGAGCTCTGAGTAATAATTTTAGTGCTGAATGAAATAGTAAGTTACTGCTGTGGTTCTGTTGAGGGTTGAGTTTGTGTTTTTAAAATCATGCTTGCATATCTCGTGTGTGTCTGTGAATTTAATTACATAATGAAACCAGCTTCTTCCATCCTGACAGTAGCAAGGCTGGTTTGAACCCAAAATTGTTTTTGACTGTGCTACTCCAGAGCTTAATTTATGCTGATCCTTTCATTCTAGATGGAATTATACCATATATTTTCAACAGCTAGAAAAATTATGTTTTAAACATAGCAGATTTATTTTGTGTTATGTTTGTATTAGCGAATAGATAATGTTGAACATTTGGTTCTTCCTTCCCTCTGTGGCGTCTATTAAGCGATGAGGGAGGAGAAGTGGAATTTTGTTGTTCCTTATTGCATACCTCAGAATTGGGGAGGAGGAGTCATGTTACAAACCCCTTATCCATGGATTTATGATAAGTTATCTAATGTAATTTGTCATTATGATTGTGAAATGTTAGCAGCTTTGATAAGTGTTCAATTTTAGTAATGTGTACTGGTATTAATTAATAAGTATTAGAGAAATAGTAAGATTTGTACTGTAAAATGTTCTACAGATAGGGTACCAGTGCTGAAACCATTCCTGTTTTATAAGTCTTTCAAACAGAAATGATTGGGAACCCTGGTTTAAATAACCTTGAATCAGATAACCTATTGTAATATACCTGTAAAATACAGGGTAGTCATAAAGTCCTTATTGATCATTTTGATGAAAGGATTTAAATATTTTAATCACTACCTTTCGTGTTTTATCATCATTACATATACAGGTGTTTGTAATACCTGCCATTTAAAAGTGCTGTTTCTCTGACAACTTGTAGCATGCCTGCTGTAACTGTCTTTTGCATCCTGAATGTGATCTTGTAATTATTGAATCTTTGTTTTGTACACTCCCAAGCAAATGTCTAAAGACATTAACCCTTAGGCGACTAATGTCATATATATATGGAGCACCTATTCTTGATGTTTCTAGATCACACACAACGACGCAGCACAGTCGGTAGG
>Ga0268261_10001720_pt1 | contig 15302 bp, 14 predicted proteins | sample TergutNc150P1_FD_190353 | JGI IMG/M metagenome (GOLD analysis project Ga0268261, IMG submission 190353) | Nasutitermes corniger P1 segment gut microbial community from laboratory colony in Florida, USA - Nc150 P1 (SPAdes) (version 2) | ecosystem: Host-associated > Arthropoda: Insects >... | reverse complement strand
ATAAGTTATCCACTGAACATATACGTATTAAAACTTAATTACTAAATTTAGCTAACAAGTTAATTAGTTAATAATGCAATAGCGAGATGATCCAAAAGTAATACAAATGTAATTGTTTAACCCTAAAGCATGTAATATTACCTTGTAATGGGGCATGCTGAATGTTAATTAATAAAAAAACACACACACACAAAAATGCAGTAACACATGATGCCTTATAGTAACTCAGCAAGAAGTAACCAGTTACCTTCATCTTCTTCCTCACACTCCTCAACTTCCACAGATTCTGGTGATGATTCCTTGATATCATCATCAACTCTGGCACCAGCTGGTTCTGTGTAAGAAGTTACTTGATTTTCTCTTATTGGTGTAACCTTCACTACTTCTAGAGTATATGCTGCATCAACTCCATCACTCATTTCCTTATTCTATAAAGAAAGATAAGAGGGAATTAAACTGGATAAAGGAATAAAGAACCTTTCTACAGCATAAAGATTAATTTTCTCACTTGAAAGACTTCTGACTGGGAACAGACGTTTAGCTATAAAACTATGCAGTGTACTCAAATGTTACTCAACTTGAATCTCTAATGGCACCAACTGTTCTTTTGTTGACTTCTAGTCCCACATCTGTCCAACAAGTTAACATCAGCATACTCTGGCAGCTAATATGTCCCTGCCAGTTACAATCTGGGGTTTTCCTAACTACATTTGTTAAGCATTACTGGAAAACAATGGTGATACTGCATATGTTTGTTTTAAATCACCAAGAATACAAAATGAATCAAACAAATGTTTACCTACACAAAATGTTCTACTGATTTATTCTGACATATTTTAAATAACCTAACTACTTTTCTGGCTGTTCCAAATTCAACCGTAATACTTTATAATACTTCTCAATGTAAAACATTTTACCTTGATTTTAAGATTTTGTAAAAGAACACCTAATGGTGACTGTTTTTGTTTGAAACATGTAGCACTTGAAAATGATAAATTTGTGTTAGAATAATTTGGGTCTATGTGAATGAGGATTAGACAAGGGAATGGAGTCCATTAAATTAAAGAATTAATGTCATTTCACAATGTGAGCAAAAGGTTAGCCTCCATTATGTGGAAAATCCAGGAATTATTCTTCGTTCAGACAAATGTAACCTCCTTTTGAGACAAAGGATTTATCTGGCAAAAACACTAAAGCCAACCGCATCTGTCTACATACATATAATACTGGAACTGAAAGGCCACCTTCTGAATGTTAGGGAATCCGTCACTTCCACATGCTGATGTAACTTCACATGACGAGAATCAGAAATGATACAAACAGCTGATATGCAACCTTCACACATAATACAATATTTCTCCAAAGAAAGCATTAATATGTGAAAAATGCAATTCTCATAGTATATAGCTATGATGAATACATGGGTTAGGTATGTGATGCTGCACAGTAGAGCAGAGACAAACATTTAAGAGAAACCTACTACCTCCATGTTTCATTCTAGAGCTGGTTGAAGCAGGTTCTTCCATAACAGTGGTAAACTTCTACTAGACCACACCATGTCACATCTCAGAGGGCAATATTCCTCAAAGCATCAACAGGCTAACAACACAACACATACAATGATGCCACTGAAGAGATTTTTAAAATAAATACACAAATATTGGCATGAAGCAACTTTGTCTACTAACTTTAATTGAACAGAGCAAACAAAAGCAACTTTCACTCATAATGATACTTTTCAAAGGTCTTAGGTCTTTGGTTAATTGTTAGAGTATGTTACAAGTTATTTTTACTCTCAATGGTTCACGTGAACATAAAATAATTCCAATATTTAATTAACCTTTCATTAGTAATGGTGAATTTAAGTTTCAATAGAACATCGACATTTTTAAAGCCTCCCTAAATCTCTAGACCAAAAACACAACACAATGATTGAATACCGATTGAACTTCTGTCACAGTAGCAACATTCTGAGGCAATGCAGCTGTTTTCACATTAGATGCTGCAGTCAAGAGAGTGGGTGACGATGCAGTCAAGAGAGTGGGTGACGATGCAGTCAAGAGAGTGGGTGACGATACAGTCATAGTCTTGTGGAGACCAAGAAGATCTTGCACACAGGAACCAGCATGGCTGTGTAGCCAGTTCTCCTCTCCAAATCTCTCACGCAGTGTTTCAATTTGCTTCTTCGTCTCCAGATGTTCTGTAGACAAGTCTGTGCACAAAACATACTTCAACATTAAATGTAGAAATACACAAAGTGTACCGATATACTGTCAGAATTACATGTGATAAAAATATGTAAAATAAACTATTACTTATATGAGAATAGATATACAGCCATGTTCAGCATCACTTGTTTTCCAGTAACATGTCAAAATATTACATGAATGGGATAGACACACAGCTGCATAAAATGTAGTGTTTACTTCTGTTGTTCAATAAATCATAGCTACATAATTTTCAACAACAGTTCTCTAAGAATGTTAGCAAATGTTTATGATGGTAAACCTCACACTAGGCAGTTCAGACACCATTAACTGTTTCTATACTATACTCCATGGCAAATGTCAACAGTAAGGTCTGTATCATGTAACCTCTTAGGGTAAAGTACGGACAGGCAAACTTTTGTCTGATACACTTCCTATTCAGAATGACCTGAAATAAGGAGATACATCACCATTGTTATTTAATATGACATACGAAGGCCAAAGCAAACCATAAGGGATTAAGTGACACATCAGCCTCTTGTCTATGGTGTTGATGTTAATTTGTTTGACAAAAACATACATACTATAAGGAAAAACACATAAGGTTTACTAGTCAGTAGGAAGGAGACTGGTCTAAAAGTAAATGCTGAAAGACTTGGCAGATGTTCATGTCTTACCTACAAAATGCAGGACAAAATGGCACTAACAAATCATAATTATAAGCATCAAGAAATTAGGAGCAGATTTGTCTTCCCATATGCCAGCTATGAATATAAAGATTAATATATACAGAACTATTATATGTGGTAATGAAACCAACAAATTAACATAAATTTCAACACAGCAATTGTCCTACAAATTTTGGCCAACCTCAGGGAGGTGTATTACAAAGGACATGTTACAAAACTTTATGAATCAATGAACAGATGTAAAATATTAAAGTTGGTTGTTGGTTTCATTACCGTATCTAATTACCTTAATGCATCATCATGGATTATTTAAAATACTTTAAAATTGATATAGAACCACATTTTATTAGTTTTATATGGGTGTGACACTTGGTCTTTCATTATAAAGAAGTAACTTACAGTATTGGTATATGACATCCCATTGTGCTTCCTACATTAAAACAAAAGAAAACTGTACACCATCACACACAACTTTATTATAAAGTGTGCTAAAGAATAGAATATTTGCATTCCTCACCAAATATTATTCAGGTGATCAAATCAAAGAGGATGTGGTGTGCAGGGCATGGAGCACAAATGGAGGCGAAGAGAACGCATAGTGTTTTGGTGGGGAATCTGAATGAAACAAACTACTTCAGAGACCTTGGCATAAATGGGTGGATAATCTTAAAATTGCCTTAAGGAAACTGGATGGGAGACATGGACTAGATTGAGCTGGTTCAGGTAAGGACAAGTGAACACGGTAATAAACATACCGGTTCTATAAAAATTGGGTAATATCTTGACTAAATGGAGAACTGTTTTCTTCTCAAGACGGACTCTGCTCCATGAGTTAATCATGTAACTTTATTATGGTACCCAGTAGGAAAATAAACTTTTGGGCTGTAATATAGTAAAACAGCTAAAATTTACAGTCATGATATGTAATGAAACAATATTCTGTTTCACCATCTTATACATAAATCAATTACAAATATCCCCACCACTTTATTAACACTTCATTTCTCCTAAAATAGGAGAATATAGTGAAACATGATTGGTTCTGTATCTTCTAATATATTTAAACCTAATTTAAAGTGTACATACCTGGATAAAACTGGGTTAACAGGGCTATATGCTAGGTTTTTAAATGGAATGGGCAAGTAGTTAAGTAATAACCCTTTGTCATGAATGTGGGCAGCTGCCTCTGGCCACATACTTCAAGATGCCCCACAGTCAAGCATCTTGCCAAGGAAAATACATATTCTGGTCTCATTATGTGAGTGCATATTAGCAATACGTTTTGTCATGTAAATCAGTGGGCAAGTGGTAAAGAAATCTTTAGAATTTACAAAAGATTAAACAAAAGAACATTGAACAAAATTGGGTCACATATTCAGGAATAACACTAATAGTGTAGAAAGAACTTTTGTCTGAAACCTTGACATTTCAGCTGTCAAGGAAAGAAGAATGCACCTGAAACACTCCAGTTTCTTAAGTCATTAGAACATACCTTCTCAGATAGCAATTGGAATACCCGAAAATATGATAAATATCAGCTGACTGATGGGTCTACATACTAATGGTGCAGGCTTCAAAGGCTGTGGCCAGAGATGATGAGCACAAAACAATGAATACAATAACATTATAAAAAGTTACATACATACATACATACACTGTAATTTGCCACATACAATATGGAGAATTTCAGATTAATTACTTAAGATAAGCAGCATTTGTGAAAAAAATAATTGCTCAAACATAACCACAAATACAGCATCTACAAATAAAGTTGCACTATAAATCTGCACTTAAATTGGTGAACAGACATACAGATACAAAAATTATGTCTAATAATATCCACAACATTTTTACCCACCTAAAGAGTTTGTCATAAAGCTGGTGCTCAGATCAGATTCTGCAGAAACACTATTTTGCTCTGAGATGAATGCTTCACGCACCAAACCACTTCTCTTAGAACCACGGCCATGGTGTGGCTTTGTGGCAGACTGTCCACCTTTATGAAAAGCAATGTTTTAACAAACTTATAATTTTATAACAAATAGCTTCAAAGAGCTGGGGCTTTCTTACAAAGAAGTTCAATGGAAGATGCTTAACTGTACAATTTAACATGTCACTGGGATCTTCTAACACAGTAATAAGACTTCTGAAATTGCAACCAAATAAAATATGTATGTTCAGAGGCTCACTAAACCTGATAGTGGTAATAAATTCCTTTGCACAACTGGTTGCTGTAATCCATGTACAAAAAAATTATTGGTGCAGAAGCGTTATTTTTAGTAACAAAGCATGAGTGCATTTAAGTAGGTATGTCAACATTCATAGCAATCATTACTAAGAACAGAAAATCCACATCAATACAATGAACATCCACTCTGTGACAGTAAGCTAAGAGTGCAGTGCACAGTTATCTATAACAGAATCAAGGCATTTTATTTTAATGAAACCATAAATTCTAAATGTTATGTAAATTTAACTCTTGGGCCCTTTTTCCAAGAACTGAGAGATAAAGAAAACACTTATGGTTATTTCATGCAAGACATGCAGCAGCTCACACAGATAAATAGTTGATACTGACATTAAGAGACATGCTTGATAAAACGTCTTTCATTAGTGACCTCTGCATTCACCAACGAGACATCCAAACAAGACAAACATTTGTGTAAACAAAATGGCAGAAGAAAAGGAAGAAAATATTTGATGAGTTGCTTACAATGTTTCCCAGATGAGCTTTTAAGAATTTTCAAACTGTGTAAACAAGCTGTGAAACTTCCTTGCAAGCACAGGACATCACTTAGAGCATTTATTTTGCAAGTTAAAGGTAAGAACAAGAAGAGAGGCAACATATGTATAAACGTAACATTGAGGCACATTTGCATAACCATTGTTGTTGTGGAAAAGTAGTAAATATTTCATATTCTGAGCATGTGTCTGTAGCCTTGGGTACCCAGGATGCAAAGCGCATGCACTGTACAGCTATATGTGGCCTGTCTGGCGCTACCATATTTTTCCACATTATCTCATAAAGACACATTTTTCAACCCCCCCCCCAAAAAAAAAACTGAACATTAAATGTGTTTTGATTTCCTCTACAAATTTTTTCTGAAACATTCCTCATTTTAACAGGAATTACACGAAATATTATCTTAAATGTACATAGGTTTTCATGTAAAATACTCATTATTCTTGTCAGATTTTAATAATACTTGAACATTCCCGACAGATTTTTTAAAAATACTTAGATATCAAATTGCATGAAAATCTGTCCAGTGGGAGCTGAGTTGTCCCATGTGGATGGACAGACTGACAAACATTACAAAGCTAATAGTTGCTTTTTGCAATTTTGCATAAGTTCCTAATAAGCACACTAATAAGCAGTGATGAGAAATACAGTTTGCTGTTACAAGCAGGAAGAACAGCTCACAATTTCTCAGCTATGAAGCGGGGTTGACTGGGGAAAGTTTTGATAGACTTACAGGGTATCATACAATTAAAACCTTGCACTTTACCTCTTTCTGCAATAGAACTTCTTTCAGATGCTGAATTACTTCCAGCATATGAGGTATCATCTTTACACAATGTCCTACTAAAAGCAACACCACCCAATGTACCCACAGAAAGTCTCTCAGACTTTGACAAGGGCATTCGATCCAACATAAACTGAAAATAGAGATTCATCAAGGCTCACAAGTTTTATCGTACGTAATATCACTAAAGCATCAAGCATAAAACAAAGAAAATACTGTATTATTAAAACACCCACAGTTCTTATATTTACAAAAAAAAAGCAGCACTAAAGCCGAAACAACATGTCACAGTACATTGTACAAGGACAAATTTAGTGGCACAATCTACACAAAAAGAGATAAGGATCTTCAGAGTATTCTTCCAAATGTGTTAGCTAAAACTGATTAAATAAACAGTAGCTTCTGTGAAAAATAAAAATTTGTATTCCACCAAATCCCTACACGTCATGAAAATTTTGTTAGAGGACTTCAGCATAAAGCCAGGGAGAAAACACATTTTCAAACATCAATTTATATGAAATTTTAAATGACAATGAGGTTGGAGTAGTAAATTTTGCCATTTGTATAAATGTGACAAGATTATGAAGTTTGCGTGTGACAGGTCTCATTTATTTTGGGTCTCTTGTGTGTGTGTGTGTGTGTGTGTGTGTGTGTGTGTGTTTTTTTTTTTAAGTCTGATCGCAAAACCTTATTTTAACCAACACCAGAGCAAAGTTGGCTTTCAAATAAGTGTTACCAAGTTTCTATAGGTACTTCCATTCACTCACAACTTCCATTCAAACAAAGAGTCATATATACAGAGCAGTTTAATAAGAAGGTAACATTTTCACATTTTTATAATAAAGAAACTGGTGAACCTACAATTACATCATATATATATCAATTGTTATGAAAGTCTCAATGTTTGTTTGAAATCAATATGACAAAATGTTTTGCACTTTTTCCAACAGGGAAGATCCTGCTGCAAAAACCAAGACTCTAAAAGAAAAGGTGTGCTGTGTTTTGCAGTTTGTGAAAACCAACCCTACAAGATCTGAGGTTCTTACAGCTGTGATTCTAAGATTTAAGTCTTCTTCGACATGTGCCATACTGTTAGGTAAATAGTTCCCTACATTTTGAAGTATCACAGTGCCTTCATATTCAGGTCAACTAGTCCAAGCAGGTCTTGGACTGTCTGATCTGAAGATGAAGTTACCATGAACCTTCAAAACTTGGCAAGTACTCTCCAGATACTATGTCACGTCCCAGAAGACTCAAGGTTAACTCTGTAGCAGCAAGTGGAAATTTTACCTTCTACCTGAATTATCCAATATAAATATATGAGACAGGTAAAACTGAAAGCCCATTCACAGTGCTGCTGTGGCAGTGTAAATGGCACAAATGTAGAATTTACTTGAACGCACTGGCAGACATTTGTGTAGAACAGCACTATCAATGGGATAAGTAGCCAGTACGAATGACATTACAGCACAGCTTAAACATGGCATACCAGATGATGAATCTATCCAAACAAGACTAAAGGCACATCAAGGGACCCATGCTTCTGGACTTAAAACCACACAAGGACAAAGTAAATGAAAAACCATTACTGTAAAACACTTCAAAAGCTGCTATGACCAACAACCTTCAAGTTTACATCACTGACATCATCATCCTGCTGCATGAGTGTGCCCATTCTTATGTAGCCCACAGGGCTCAGGTCCAACTAAATGCCATGCAAGAAGAGGCATTCACACATCCTGAACACAGCCTGGGCTCATCAATATGAAAATTTTGCATTTTTAGACCATTAAAGAGAGCCCTAAAAGGCCACACATTCATGATGAATGACGATATGCACAAGGGTGTGGTCCTATGATTTAGGAGGCAGCTGCCAAAGGAATTTGTTACAGAAAGAATATGCCAACCTGTGCCCCAATGGGACTCATCTCTAAATGTTTTTGGTAACTTTTTCTAACTTTTGCAATACCTTCACCAGTATCTTCAAATGAGTTTCAGTTCTACATTTTTACCATACACTCTCTCTCACTCATGTACATGTGGGTGCATGTGCACACATGTGCACAATTGGCACCCTAATATGCCCAATTACGTTGACCAATGAACATAAATGGTGACACTGCAGATGAATACATGTAATGATGTACCTTGCTAGTTGTTGTGCTGTCATGCAGATGGCAGGCTGTACGAGTACGGTGCTGAGGATGAAAACTCAGTGGATTTCCCTCTAGACTTAACCAGTTCAGGGCAGACAACTGGAAAAGTGGAATAAGTGCACCATGTTCTGACAAACAATTGCATGATAAATCTAGTTCCAGCAAACACTCCAGAGCAACCAGGCCTGTAAGCATCCAAAGTCACAGAAACAAGGCAGTAACCAAACTGTATGCAATGTTCATCTCAATTCATCTATTTTAACACATATGTTCATCTGCACCAGTGGTTCCCAAAGTATGCTAGACAGATCCGCTGAGAAATGTGGATACATTTCTGTAATGGCTATTTTGAAGTTTACTTATTTTTTTAATTAAAAGAATAATTATTTGTTAAAAATAATCATGGATCTTCTTTAATTGGTGATGTGTTCATTGCATAGAATCGTTAGGATCTCTAATTAAGAAACCCCCTGTACCCATGAAGCAAGTGTCAGTCGGTTTGATTAAGGTCAAACGATGCAATGCATTGTTATGTATGCTACTGGTATGCGTATGTAGCTATCTGAAATCAGTTCTGAGATATAAGTTTTTAATTTTGGATAACCATCATCCGGACACTCTATATTTATGTGAGTATGGATGTGGTTATTTTTCAAAGCCAAATGGTGTCTGCAAGCAAAAAAGTTTGGGAATCACTGACCTACACTAAATAATAAAAAAATATTAAGCTACACCCTCTCTATTAGTCATATGATCCATGGAGCAGTGTCTTTCTTGAGAAGCTAACAGTCAGTTAATCTCCTCCTCTCCCCCATATATGCCACACATCCTGCCACTCTTGCTTATCTTTATTTGAGATCCTGAGAGAAGTACAAATCATAAAGCTCCTCATCATAAAATCTGCTCCAGTCCCATGTTACTTCATCTCTCTCAGGCCCAAGTATCCTCTTCAGCATCCTACTTTCAAACATCCTTGGCCAAAATTCCTCCCTCAATGTTCTCTAGCTCACAGAAAAAGTAAGTGGTAGTAATGGTAATAACATTTTCACAATGAAAAGGAATTTACCTGACAAATCCTCGATGTAATTGTTCTTTACAACTAAAACTTGCAGTTTTCTACAGGCATCTTTATTAATAACAGGAAGAGATTCAAGGAGATTATAGCTCATGTTCAAATATTTCAGGTTTGGCAGACATTCTATGGCTCCAGCCTCAGAAATCCTGTTATGACTAAGATCTAGGATTTGTAGCCATGGAGCAAATTCTAGCGATCGATCCAACAAATCTAGTCCATTGTAGCTAAACACAGCTTCTCTTAGGTCACTCCACACAAATCCTGAACTGTGATCAGCTCCACAGTCTAAAAGCAGATCCTCTAATCTTTGGATACATCTAATGCAAACTACAGATTGCAATTGTGCTCGCACACTCTGAATCCCATGCAACAAATGCACTGGAACTTTTCTTAGCTCAAGATACTTAAGGTTCCTGAATTTACATATGTCTAATGTATCCTTATCACAGTCATCTGTCACTGCACTGTTAAAAACTTTCAACCCAACTACCTTTTGCACAAAGTCATGGAGAAACTGGATATCGTTAACAATGTCGACATCTGTACTGTTAGTGTTGATGACATGAAATGAATTACCGCACCCTTCATCATTGTCAACAATGACAGTGAATGCCTCATTGAGCCTTCGTAATAAAGCTACGGTCAAAGAAAGCTTACTCTGACCGTTCAGCACTTTATCTCCATTCTCACGCATCAATGATGCCAGACCTAAAATACCATTCATCTCCATGTCTTATCATGATGAATGGTTAATACCTGATGCAAAAAAAAATTATCAGTTCCAAAATCGTTCTAGAATTATTCCTGAAGTTAAGAAACACTCATAACGTCGATAACCGAAATACATATTCAAGGTAATTTACATCAAATTTGTTACTTCCTTCTCACTTTCACACCAAACAATATTTGAGGCCACACCACACTTATGTGACTTGAAATTCTTTCCCCATAAAAGCTTCATTTTTGCACAGTAAAACGTTTCTTTCAAGGTTTGCACCTTCCAAGGCAGTGTATTGCAGTCCTGTGGGTATAAAGATCCATACATATCACTTCAGTTTCCACCTTGAACGAACAAGCATTTTGGTATAACTTAAAACTAACATCAATTCAACAAAAATATTAGGCACTCGTGTTTCCTTGAAGTCAGGTATCCTTCAGAACGAAAACTAGCCTCAAACACACACACACACCCACCACTCATCTAATAATTTACGCAATCAGCTGATTATCAGTCATAACAACCGTCACTCTCTCCGCGTGTGGGTGACGTAGTATCACAGATCATCTGGTATATTGGTCACGAATATCACAGATGAACCATGAATAGCGGAACGAAATATTGCCGTTTAACCGACCATAGTACATCACCCATTACTTACGATCAATTGGAATTACGTCTTTTCTAACGTAAGAAAAAGTCCTGACTAATTAAACTATACAGCCACAACCACAATGTTACCATTGGTAACGGATTACTTACTTACTTACCTACTCCATGGAGCAGAGTCCTTTTTGAGAAGCTAACCAGTAAATTTTGCAGCTAGTCAAGAAATTCCCCGCATTTATGGAACCCGAAAATCCCTTACCGTACCCGCAAGTGCCCGCCACCTGTCCCTATCCTGAGCCAACTCCATCCAGTCCCCACGACCCACTCCAACTTCCTGAAGATCCATCTTAGTATTATCCTCCCATCTAAGTCTTGGTCTCCCCAATGGCTTCTTTCTCTCAGGCTTCCCCACCAACACCCTGTGCACACCTCTATCCCCCCCATACGCACCACATGCCCTGCCCATCTCATTCGTTCTCGATTTTACCACTTGCACAATATTGGGTAAGAAGTACAGATCATTCAGCTCCTCGTTATACAGCTTTCTCCATTCCCCTGTTACCTCGTCCCTTTTAAGTCCAAATACTTTCCGCAACACCCTATTCTCAAACACCCTCAGCCTGCGTTTCTCCCTCAATGTCAGCGACCAGGTTTCACACCCATACAAAATTGGTAACGGATCACAGATTACAAAAATATGATGTGCAATCGATGGCATAGGTACCAGAGTTTAAGTTCGTAATCTTGCCTCTAAGGAGTGGCAGTAACTGATAATCTATTATTTGTGGCAGCGCTGCTGCTGGTACCATCTGCCAAAATGGCACGGACTAAATCTTGAGAACGACGTACCTCGAACAACGCTGTGCGTACATCGAAACTGAACAACTTGAGGAGGTGTGATGAATCCTAGATGATCTGTGGATGAAACCATGGATCAGTGGACGGAACACCCCAGCATAGTTGACGGTAAATTAGGTAGCACAGTGTACGTCATTTATACTAGCAAATATCTAAAATAAATAACGACAGCGACTTAAGCATAAAGTAAAAGTATCGAAATTAAAACATTCTAAGCCAGAAGCATAAAAATTGCTGCTTTTTTCAAAACATTGAGCAAGCGTAGATGGATTCATTCTTTCGAATACAAATTTTATAGACGGCTTTAGGGTTAAAAGCGTATGAAATTCAACACAGGATATCAACAGGTGCAGAAATGGGAATTTAAAATAAAAAAAACCCTGTGCGTCAGCGGCGACATTAATATTTTAAGGTAGTACTGAGAGATTATACAGACCCATCGGTCGACCGCGGGCAAAGATACCAGTAACCCGTGTACATAATCGGTGACTGGGAGCACCGTGGGCCGAGAACCGTGAAGTACATAACCTCTTCCGGGCTCTAAAGCATTTGTTAGAGTGCAGCAGTCGAATTATGCAGTAGTGTCCATTCGTTTCATTCATTTACGGTCTGTGGTTGTTCCCTTTACTACCTTCATACCCATTCACTTTGCAGTAGGCACATGCTGTGCCAACGAGCCAAGTTGTAGGTTAGTTTTTGTCTTTGGGTGCGAGGGTCTGGTATGTGTGGTAGTGGCCTTGCGCTCTTCTAATTTCTATTAGAGAGTTCTTTGGTTACGAAGTTTTATAGTATTCAGTATCATGAAACAGGCGTACTACGTACTGTTATTTGCCACAATTATTTGTATTATACAATGTAAAAAGTTCCAGGATAAAGACAAGCCAGCGTGGGCGAAAAAGGATATTCGTGATTATAATGATGCAGACGTAGAACGGTTACTTGAACAGTGGGAGGTAAATCTCTTACAACTTATTTAAAATATAAGGGCATGACACAAACATGATAAAGCAGTATGTCAGCTTTTTTGTAATGTTGTATAGGAAGATGATGAACCCTTGGAAGACGATGAGTTGCCAGAACATCTGCGTCCACAACCACAAATCGACTTCAATAAGGTAAGTGAATATATACTTGAGACTGTAAACATACGTATTCCTCCATCAGCTAAGTCATACCCTGTAAAGTTCACTTTCAAGTCCTTCTGCAGCTGGATTGGTCTGTGGGTTCCTTATTATGCTGTAAGAACTGTGTACGGTACTACTGTGGTGTCAGGAAAATTGTGCGGTAAATGACAGAACATGGGACACCCTTCTATTAAAATACAAGACTGTTTGGCATGTCATTTGTTAATGATTTTCAAATACTCTAATTTTTACTACAGAATGAAAATTTTTGAGTGAAAGAATACAAGGCAGACATCCAAAGGTTATGTATGTTCATTACTGGTAATTTGTAAATGCAGACCTAGACAGAAGTAGGTTAACAGTTTCATGTTGGTCATCCTACATGTGTACAACATGTAATATTTTGGTTTTCACTGTGGTAATGTATTCAGTTGTTGATCATATGTGTTACGACCCTCTGTAGTCATATTGGTGGATACCAACATTTCAATGGAACATGATGCTTCCATTTTCAGGATTGAAGTGAGGGGGTCACCAACAGACCAACCAGAAAAGTTAAAACCATTTCTCCTTACTAGTCATCTAGCTGGAATGTGTAAATGGTGCTTTAACAAACTTTAACAGGAGTTGTGCTTGTGCTGTGAGGATGGTTATCTTGGCTAAAGCCTTGATGTGTTCATACAAAGTGCTGCAACTGGCAGGATGCAGCTCCCAGATTCCTTATAGAAGAACTTTGGTTGGAGATATGGTTGTCAGGGACTGAACCAAGAAAGGTTATTAATTTCTGAAGGCCTCCACTTTTGGGGAGTAGCAGGCCATGTTGAGTCACAAATATGTGACAATGTTTAAGACAGAAAAGTTTCTCTTAATGGCCACATATCAAATATTTGCTGTAGACATTCATTTGTACAAAGATTTGTTCAATGTACTGGAGTTTTCTTGCACCCAGAACTAAGTTTCTCCAAATATCCTTGTCTCTATAATTCTCTTTTGTCAGTGCATGGTGAGTCTCTTTTGTCAGTGTATGGTCAGTCATATGCCTTCTTCCTCCATCCATCCTTCTTTATTTGGTCTTCCCTTCCTTCTTGTTCCGTCTGGTGCCCATTCTACAATTCTTCATGGCAGTCTGTTTCTTAGAATTCTCATTATGTGCCCAAAGCATCATAACCATTTTCTTATGTTCTAATATATCCTTCCCTACATCCACAATTGTTCTATTGGTGTTAAACCTGTTTTTTGTTTGTGCATTACTGTGAAACTGAACCAGAAGTGTACATAAATATCAAGTTTCCTCATTCTGAATACTGCTCCAAATGTTTTACTCTACTTTGAGAACTCTTATTGAGTGATTTTTAATTTCATATTGTACATTCAGCAGGCTAATACTGTAATATTGTGAAACCTTCTTAGACAGCACTTGGACTGAACAGAATCCTGTCTTTAGCAGAAGACTTTTATAGTTCCCAGATCTTCTGTAAGGAATTATACAACTATAGAACATAAACCAACAAAATGCACAGTTCCTAAATTAATATTTTAGTTTTAAATTTTTTTTATGTCTCCTGTATGTTTTGAATCTTCAGGAAGATGGTAGTGTATACAGTTATGGTATGGTACGTTTCACATGCATCAGTATATGCAGTCTAGTAGGTAAAATGGAAAATGTCTAATGCAGAAAGAGAAAGCAAGTACAGGACTTTAACGGCACATATTGTCTTTATTTAATTTTGTTCAGTACTGTACTCTCAGCAGGACCATACCCTTCCATCATCTGTTGTTTGTCAGCAGTGACAAGTACTGTTAGGAAGTGTAGCTAGGCCAGAACAAGAGTGGGGGGAAGGTTTGGACAAAAGACTGCCAAGTTTGGGAGCTGAAAAGGAGAGTAAATGGAACTGTGTATAGCATCAGTTCAGAATACATTCCTTTACTGACAATAACCCAATGCCATATGAGATTTCAGGCTTACACCACAGTGTAGTTGAGGGTTTCACTCTTCTGGGATGTTAAGCAGTTTAACATTCTGAAGGGCAAAGTCCCAAACTGAATGCCACTTTAAAGTGGAAACTTTTTTGGTGTAGTAGTCATAAGAAGAGAGCGAGAAAGCCGGACTGTTGCTGAACCTTAAGAAGACCAAGATAATGACAACAGGAACACTAAATGAATTCATATTGGACGGAACAGAAATCGAGATTACAAGCTACCACACTTTCCTGGGCTCCATAATTACTAGAGATGGATACGATAACAAAGAAATCAATAGAAGACTTTCAATTGGAAGAATGGCAATGACAAAACTAGAAAAGATTATGAAGGATCGGGATGTTAAGAAAGCTACCAAA
>Ga0268261_10001719_pt1 | contig 15306 bp, 10 predicted proteins | sample TergutNc150P1_FD_190353 | JGI IMG/M metagenome (GOLD analysis project Ga0268261, IMG submission 190353) | Nasutitermes corniger P1 segment gut microbial community from laboratory colony in Florida, USA - Nc150 P1 (SPAdes) (version 2) | ecosystem: Host-associated > Arthropoda: Insects >... | reverse complement strand
TCTGCGACGAGCTGATCACTCGTCCAGAGGAGTCCTACCGACTGTGCTGCGTCGTTGTGTGTGATCTAGAAACATCAAGAATGGGTGCTCCATATATATATGACATTAGTCACCTAAGGGTTAAAGAACAAGGGAGTTACGTTCAGGCACGGACACACACAAGTACAAATCCACACATAACTCCACAGTGTAATCTGACTGAAAACTGACACAGAAAATACAAGATGGAACTGAACACGGGAGAGATACTAAAACCAGATGTCCAGAAGGGAAAAGTGATTATGGCATCATGACAAGGAAGTTCAAATCTTCACAGTCATACTAATTACTAAAGAAGGTACTAACCAGCTTGAAGTTGCAGTCATATTTAGCGCAGGAATGTCTTGTTTTTAGCGTTAGTTAAGCGTACAATTTGCTGCGCTTTTCTTCTTTTTTTTTAATATTTCTCTTTAGCATGTAAAAAAAACGTCTGTGATGCGCCATTCACTCGTATATTTTACACGACACGTCAACCAACTCACGCTTGAGTGGCAGCATTTCCGCCCCGCATTCAGAAGGTTACGGAAACTATTCCCGGCCTGGATGAAAGGTACGGGAGGAATTCCCCGGTATGAACTGCATCTGAAACAGTATAAACCTCAGGGGCCACTCGCAAAGCGTTTGCGCAGTCGGTAGTCGAATTCTAAATTTACTCTTCCAGCCTGTAGACTTGTCACTACTCTGCGCTAAACTAGTTTACTGCGAAAAATGTAAATACCCACTGACATTGACATAGAGCTCCTAAGAACATAAAAATGAAATTGTATACTGTTTTCGTCCGTCACTGAACTGATGTTTCACTGTTTTGCATAATCCGCATAACAAAGACATGCTTGATACGGGTCCTTAATTTGTGTTTTAAAATTTCTCTGTCACCATCATTTTTCCAACTTCTTCGACCCGCGACACTGCCTTCCGTTGCTTCTTATATTCAGACACCGATTATGGAAATTTAGGCTGCACGATCAGTTAGTTGCAGGCCATAATATTTAGGCGGTTGGTATTCCTGCGTACCAAGAAACATCAGAATGTTTCTAGTATCGATCATATGCAAAGTGGCCCCAAGCACTGCTGCGGCTTGCAATATTAAAACTTGGTTTATACATGCAGAAGAAATGGATAACTTTAGTACCACAAATATTTTAAACTACTCTTCCCTAAACGAAATAAGCAAAGTAGAATTCGTGTTAGCATGAAGAGTTCATCACTCTGTACATATTTTATGGTTAATTATTCCTATATTTTGGGATTTATTATCTCAGAAAACCCCATACCATTTTCTGAGATGATGATGTCACTTATTACTCATATATTTATATTTCCTTGATTCAGTAGATTTTAAAAATATTTTTGTTTTCACCTTCACTTTCTAACTGCCAGACAACGTATGGACGTTCGTGCATTAATCAAGAACAGATTATACTGTTTGCGCTTACAGAACTGAGTTGTCATTAACGTACTGCAGTGGCGGAAGCAAGCTGTACGCCTTCGTCTTCTGTACCTCTTGTGATTGCATACAGTAGATACCTCTAGTTCCGAGTTTAGGGACCGCAGTTATGAACCTACTGAAACACCGAGGTCAAGGCACGAACTGCGGACCACAAGGCCAGAACCGCCGGTTACGAAGTCGCGGGCGAGAATTCAAACACAGGACCTCACAGGACGGGCAGGACAACTAAAATATAAGGAAGGGAATTACTCTTTATTTGTAAATAAAGACCACTGGGATAGGATTTACGCGTGATAGAAGACACAATTCCTGCAGCTGTCTAGGAAGTGCAACCAACCAGACGAGTTGGGCATATACACAGCGGACAGATGATAAGACATTTTCGTAGTCAGTTCCCCACCACCAAGATGGCGGACATACGATCAGGTGATTCACATAAACATAAGGCCTAGTAACTCATACTAAAGTAAACAGGCATTTGTTACGCTATGCTATACTTATGCTTATGAGGAAGCGAGTTTATTTTGTGTGTGTATGTGTGTTTTGCAGGCTACATGCTGAGCGTAATATCGGCAGACCTACTTATCCAACCGTTGAATTACAGCGTGGTATTTTTAAGGAAAAATGTATTATTTTGACAAATGACTTTTGGCTCATTGCGATATATTTTGATGAGGGTCCGTATGAAGAGGTATTTTCAACGATTAAGGAAGATTTACTTACAGTCGAGGACAGAAGGAGGAAATGACAACCATTTCTGAAATAAAATAGATATACTGTTAAAAACCTTGAAGTCGACCTCGTGCTTTCAAACAAGTTTTGCCGAAGTTAAATCGCCGTCGAAGCCCAATCGAATTCGGTGGTGATGTTTTGAAAACTCTTTTTGAAACAGCCATAGTTTCTGACGTGTACGAGGTGCATAAAGTATTCAATGAATTACAATCTAGTCAAACAGACTTTACTCATTCTATTTCGAAACAGGTAACATATATGCAACAAATGGATGCATGTATACAGATGTAAATTCTGGCGCTATAGCGAATTTGTCTAGAATTATCAAGGTCTTTGTAATTCATTCTCATGACAAATTTCTGGAAGTTACCAGGGGCATGCTGTAGCTAAATGTCACTATTTAGAGTGAAATAATGGATGCAATACAATATATACTTGTAGGGAAATTTAAATGTAAACGTACTCAAACCTACTACTTTGCATAACATTGTGTGGAACGTATCATTGCACTTACCTGAAAGTTATGAATTTCTTGTTAGAGCTGAGAATATTCACTTGTATTAAGAAATAGTGAACGTAGCAGTTGTAGGAGTCTCACACTGTGTCAAACTAATTTTGAATGTGCTAGTAAAGACAGTTAGTCGTTATTTTGTACTACATAATACAATTGCCCTACCAGCGCGGATTACTGATAATAAATTTGCTCAGAATTTACTCGACTCTCCATATTTTGGCCTAGATAACATTCAGCGCCACTATATCTTGTTTACAGAAGCATAATTAAGTCACTGCAGTAAAGGCAGCACTACTCTGTCTGTTTGTCCATACGGCAGATCACAACAATTTGTATCAGAGAAAACTGCTCCTGCACTACAAAACTCCTACTCTACAGCGACTCGGTTCTGTGTGGTTGTGTCATTTCCCTGAGCAGCAACATGTCACACTTCCCTGTTGGAAGAATGGTGCTTGGACATCTCGCAGCCAAGTACTCTCAGGAGGCGGCGTATTATACAGTCCTTCCAGATGTTCCGTCGCTGCCAGTGGATTCCAGACGATGCCGGAATTACTGGGAAACACATAAACGATTCCTGACGCACCAAATTTTTTGTACCCGACAAGACTGCTTTCATCGCGGGTCACGAATTACGAGTGTTAGAGGGAATCATACCTTCGAAAATTTTACGGCTTGATAAAGTTACATCAGAGATTACAGAACCTCGCCAAATAACTTATGTAAATTCACTCTCCCCGTAAACCGAGCCTCATTACAGCGAGAACAACGATCATACTAGCAACCTATTATCCTCACAGTTCTTTGTGCATTTACTGTCCTATGATCACTATAATTTCCGTTAAAATGCCGTCTGTGTAGAATGATTTTGACTTGCCAGAACAAAAGAAACTCTCCAACACAGAACACTACCCAGCAAAATCCTACTTTCCGTCCCAGTCAAGATACGGGGGAACCAAATGATTAAGATTCAAGATAGAACGTTACGTTCACTGCCTATCCGTTACAAGACAACTAACGAAATTGAAGAGGCCGTATTGAAGCAGCAAGATAGCCACAAGAAGAACACTCCGAACCTACGATCTCAACGAGTTAACAGCAACTTCACTAACGAAGTAGAACTTCGTCGCGCACGCCACTCAAACCCAGCTGACTGCCTGAATATGCTGTATGCACTGCTAGAAACCTTCGGGATAAATGCAGATACTGCAGTTCTCACGCGCTGCAGCAGTTTGGCAACTGGACACGCTCGAACAGACAGACGCACCTGTAAAGTACAGTCTGTTCTTGAAAAATAAGGACATGAGTGCAACGTGAGAACTATAAACCCTTTCAATTGTATACGTAGAAATCGTAGGACTGTTTACAAATTTTTAGGCTTTCAAATTTTCTTTGTGTGTTGGAAATTGAGTATTTGTGATTACCCTGTTACTGAAAAATTTGCACACTGATTTTATTTTATGAGTTACTGACATTGGATGTAATTTTGTTTGTTTGTACTGTTTATGCTTGTTTACTTTGCGTGTATTGCCACATTCACTACCGTGTTTAGTTTAGAACGTCCCGAAAAGATTCTGTCCAAAATCTTTGAATATCATCAAGGGTTTCGCCCCGAATTTTTGTTTGAAAAGCGGCAGATGTCATGAATTTCAAATTTCGGAAAACTCTAGCTAGACTTTGGGTAATTTACATGCTATGTCACGTACCTGCAGCACGTTGGCAGTGAGGTGGCTTCTGCCCAACAGTTCGTTACACTGCAGAGAATGCCTGAGCAGACATGTTGCGTACCTCGACTTTCTGTACAAACTAGCGCCGCGAGATAATCGGCTTCACTCTTATTATTGCAGTTTGCTACATACGTGGAGACGGCTCTGGGCTCTTTACATAGACGAACGTTACTGTTATGTGTCCGAGATTTATTTGGCTTCATTTTGTACAAGGTAAGTCATGCCGAGTGTATATAGAATCCTATATTTTCTTTGTAATTTCCACGTCGAGTTGAGCACCTTTCGTTAATGTTATTTGGCTCTTTGCTATATTTATTAATTTAAATCCTAAAACTTCGACGCCACACTGGGTTATAGTGAAAGATAAGGAGAGGCAATTATTTTAATTTGACTGGTACCAAGTTTGGTGTTTATGTTAAATTTGTAAAATTGTGTACCAATTGTAAATTTAATATTTTGCGAATAGCTTTACCCTGTAGCAATATAGCTTTAGTAAATTAGACTATATCATTTGGAGTAGGCTTAGATTTCTTAGCAGCAAAAACATAACACCTGCATTACAACGTCCTCAGAGTCCCAAGCTAGCTACACGAACTGATAGAATTTCGCGCAGACTACAGTTTGCATACAAGCACCAGTCTCTACGGAGACAGTAACGATATTTAAAACAGAAGCAGTTGTCAGTAATCTGCTATGAAAAACCAAAATTGAATGTTGGCAGCACTCTGAAGACCACGAAGATCTATACGACGCGAGTAGGACTGGAGAAGTTACACTATCTATACTGTCTCCTTGGGTAGGGTGTATTTTACTTCAGAACCATCACCGGGAGGCACTACACTAATAAACATAATTTCCGACACTGAAGTGATGAAGAACCAGGTCAGGCGATCGCAAAACCTCTACACATTTCGAAGCCATAGTTTTGTTGCGAGGTTTGGCCGTACTTCTTTGAAGAAACAATTATAGTAAAATCTGTCATTCTTTCAAGAACCCGACTTGTACCCTAGAATAATTCCGGAAGCTCGCCTTGTTGTGTATTTGTAAGACTTGATCCCCTGGTGGTCAAAGAGAGAAAACTAAGCCCTTCCTTTCTATTATTTTCTGTCTTCTTAGAGCTGCAGAAATTTGGCTGTCACAAATTAGAACGTGTAGGATATTTGGGTTGAATTTCCCCGATAAAAGTTTGAGTGACAGAACTGTGTGTTGAATATTTTGTCTGAGAGTAGCGTTTATTTCTCAGTCACACAAATGGCTAAGATTCGGTGCCCTTGCATGTTCGCTTTTAGCCAGTTTATAAGGATTTATACAAATAAAATCTGGTTGTTCGGCCTGGATGATAAAACGCACACTTAAATTTAAACACATTGGAAAGCAATGACACTTTCGGAGGCCACGTTGGAATGCGTGCGATGCTTCAGACAAACTACTAACATTATTTCAGATTGCGCGCTCGGACAAATTAGATATTAACGCTTCTTAGCGATAACCGAGAAATCTATACTAGTCTTGTAACATTTATTTTGTTTCGTCTAGGCCACAGTTGCAAATAGGCAAACTAACTTCAATGAATGGGGCCAGTTTCGTTTATTTTCATGAGTAAAACCCGGTATATTATTTACATGATATGAAAATGTAAAAGTGTTTATCCATAAGAAATTTCGATTGCTGCCTTGCTTTCTATGTCCCTGTCGCTCTTTCCAGATCTTACTTACTTACTTACTTACTTACTTACTTACTTAATTACTCCATGGAGCAGAGTCCTTCTTGAGAATCCAACTGGTTCTCAGCTAGTTAAGAAATTCCCCGCCCTTTACGGAACCCGAAGGTTCATTACCGCATTCACCAGTGACCGCCATATGTCCCTATCCTGAGCCAGATCTATCCACTTCTTGAAGATCCATCTTAATATTATACTTTCATTTACGCCTGGGTCTTCCAAATGGTCTCATTCCCTCAGGTTTCCAACCAAAACACTGTATACCCCTCTCCTCTACTCCATACGTACTACATATCCCGTTCATCTCATTTGTCTCGATCTGATCACCTGAAAAATATTGGGTTAGGAGTACAGATCATTATCCATTAAAAGACCTACATTAACTTGATGCACATATCAACAGTAACTTCTTACCGCACAGTAAACACACTCTGCGCTGGTTATAAAAACCAGTAGGTTAATACTGTAGAGAAAAAAGCAATCGCTGTTTTTATTAGATAATGCAGAACACGTAAATAAACTGCGTGGGCCAAAGTAGAATTGTAGCTGTTGAAAATGGCGATACATAAATCTGACCACCGGGCTTTAAAAGGTTACGATATTTATTATATGCTTTTCTCTACTCCCCTGTTACCTCGTCCCACTTAGGACCAAATATTCTCCTCAGCACCCTGGTCTCAAACACCCTTAGCCTACGTTTCTCCCTCTATGTGAGTGACCAAGTTTCACACCCATACAAAACAAGGGGAAAATAAAAGTTCAATATATATCTTAATATTTATATTTTTAAATATCAAACTGGAATAAAAAAGATTCTGCACCGAATGATAGCAAGTATTCCCTGACTTTTCTCTGCTCTTAATTTCTTCCTGATTATAAACTACGATCCCTTAGGTCGCTCCCAAATATTTTATCTATTTTACCACGTTAAAAGAACTATTATCAATCTTTATATTTATTCTGATCTCGAGACATGACAATGTACTTAATTTTATCAGCATTTACTTCTAATCCAATGTCCTTAATAGCAACTATTGAAGCTTCTGTGGTTTTTTTTCTGGTGTGTACGCTTCAGCCCAATGCATAAATTTCATCAGCATAAAACAAAAGCTGATACATACCATTCAATTTCAAGCCTTCCTGGTTTAGTTGAACCCTCTTAATGTCATAACCTAGGCAAATTTGAAAAGCAATGGCGATAAAACTTTTTTTTCAAACCGTTCTAAATAGGAAACATGTCAGACATGTTGGCCTACCCCTACTCTGTTATATGTTTCATTCCAACATATTTTTATTAGCCTTCCCAGTTTCAACAAGATTATTATAAACGACATTTCTCGTAACTAAATTATAGGCTTTCTTGAAGTCTATAAATAGCTGAGGCACTGCTTCATTCAATTACCATTTCTGAAGTATGTGACGATGCAAAATATATGACAAGTAGTTGACCTGCTTCGTCACAATCCAAACTGATGATCAGCAGTTAATTCCTCGGCGTATGGAGTTAATCTTGACAGCAGGCTGCTGGATAAACTTTTGTACTTAGTGTACATAGTAATATACCTCTATAATTACTACAATCTGTTTTATCATCTTTTTCATAACTAGGTAAAACGATCGATTCCGTCCATACTTCAAGCAAATCCTACTTATTCGAAACAGCGTTAAAAGCTTATTAATCACAAAATATACTGTCCTACACCCTGCTTTAATTCCTTCCGCTGATTATTACCTGCTTAAATGTGTCTTTTAGCCACTTCAAATTCAAAGGCACTGCCCTCAGGCCCTAGTGGCTCTGCTGAATGTATTTCTGTCAGTCTAAAGTCATTAACCTATGTTCATTCAATGGCTGAGAGAGAGAAATCCTCCATCTAAACATAATACTGTGGGACCTTGTAAACAAATCACCCTTCTCACACTTTTCTCTATTAGTTCCAGGCTGGTTAATCCTCTTAAAGCCAATAATGCCTCTTTAGAAACCTCTGATATTCTTGGTCTTACTGTTAGTTTCAATTTCATCAATTTTATGTTTAGGATTTCTTTCTTTTTGCTCTTAAAATTTCCACTGTCTTCACATACTCCACTTTTAAATTATCCACATTGATTTGGTTTTGATTCTGTAAACACTGCATTTTAGCCTGCTTCCTTTGATCTGAAAGTCGTGAACATTCCTCATTAAACCATTATTTATGCTGTTTTAGTTCCTACAGACCTAGATGTTCTTTAGCTGAAGGTTTGATATTCCATTTAATGTCTTCCCAGCCCTATTTATGTCCTCGTTATCATTTAAGTTCTCCAAAGCTACAAACATTTGTGAGATTGTAATCGGATACTGTTTCCTATCCTCCAGGTTGCTTAGTTTCCTGAGATTTAATATCTCCTTTTCAAACTTCTGTGCTGCTTGTATGCTTACTGCCAATCTTTTCCTACCTTTTTCAACTACCAGGTAGTGATCAGTATCATAGTCAGCTGCCCTGAAATATAGCTAATCAAGTATACTCGAACGCCAACTCCTGCCTATCAATATGTTTCTGTCTGGCTCTAAGTCTTCCCATCAGCAGAGGTTCAGGAATTCTTACGAAAGTTTCGGTGCGGAACATCGTGCTCTTAACAACTAGATTTTTTGGTGTGGCACAGTTTACTCTTCTAACACCGTTATCAATGCTATACTGATGTAGTTTCTCATTCCTTATTGTCGGTTTGAATATATTCTTTGTCCCCAATTTTGCATTAAAGTGTCCTAACAAACTTTTCAAATGGTACGTAGGAAAATGCTCGAATAGCAGGTCTAATTTCTCATAAAAACTATCTTTTGTAACATAACGTTTCTTCCCACTTAGTGCATACACACTTAAAACAATGATATTACACAAGCAAATTCTCAGAACTATTATATAACATTCTATTACTAACAAAGTCTGCTCCCTTAACTGCCGATACTATTCTGGTTTACAACATCCTGTTCCCAATTGATGATATTCATTTTATATTCCATAGAAAAAATGTAATTCTCTTCACTCTAAGTGGCCATTTTGTACCACCTAACCTCCTGCATACCCACTAAATCTAATTCATACCTTGTTAAATCCCTGGTTACTCTCGTAAGTTTCCCTGACCTAAACAGGCTCCTTACTTTCCATGTACCATGTACCAAATTCTTTGCTTAGATTGTACCAATGGAAAAGTCGAATATCTAGGCACATATAACCGTTTTGTAACAAGGCCTGTTTTTACGGTGAAGTGTTATTAGGACCTCGCCGAACACCCAAGCTGGATGACCACCTCTTGTCAACGTTCCGCGACTCCTTATTCAATACATTCGCAGGTACTTCCCATATCGGAGGCCGTTCCTCCATCCGCAACCTGAGGACGCACCATGTCTTTGTGACACGGACCCACTTATCGTGGTTTCACCCAAAGCTAATGAATATACTTACGTATCCCTGGGAAAACTCTCGTGCACCCGCTCGCCCTTCACCAGCACCTAGTTACGCCACAGCATTCCTTGACCTTCATTCTCCTGGAGAAGTTATGGCGCGCAACCCCCTTACTCATGGTACAGGTAGGTGTGCTACAGCGACGATGAAACATGTTGATTTTTCGGTTACACGTTTCGGCGACCTTAACCTCTGTACAGTATGGAGAAATACTGTAGACATTAGCAGTGAATGCCGACATCTGAGCTATTGTTTCAGAAAAATGGTGCCACAGCGCACACAGTCCGTGAATCAATTGACTGCCTGAGTCTTTTCACTTTTTGGTGAAATCGCCTGACGAAAGCGGTCTCCTAACATCGCTTAGCTCGACTGCTTTATTTTTGAACACTTAGAAGCAATGGTGGTGCATAAAAGTGTAGCGAGAAGTGTTAAGAAGATTGTTTATAATGACATAATCATCGCTATTAAATTACAGGCAGAGCCGACAAATATTTTGATGATGCAAGTGTACATGCCACCATCGGAACATGAAGATGATGAAATGGAAGAGTTGTATGGCATAATTGAAGAAATTCTTGAAGAAGATGGAAAGGGTAAAACAAACACCATTATAATGGAAGACTAGAATAGTGTTGTTGGAGATGAACCATATAGGAACATTGTTGGATCACATGGCCTAGGAAGAAAAATAACAGAAGTCAAATGCTTATTAACCTCTGTGAAAGAAATGGACTGATTGTCACCAACACATGGTTCAGGAAGCCTAAGAGAAGACTGTAGACATGGAAGGCACCAGGAGATCGGAGTCGACATCAGTTGGACTACATATTCGTGAAACATCGATTCAGAAACACTGCGAAAGATGTGCAGACACTGCCTGGGGCAGATATCGACTCTGACCCCAACATACTAGTTGCCAAGATCTGCCCCAGATTGAAGAAAATCATAAGGTTCCAAAAGAGAAGTCCGCAATGGGATTTGGAGAAATTATATACTCAAAAATAAAGAGTGCAGGACACTCTAGAAGGGAAGCTCGGTGCAATTGAATGTGACAGTGGAAATGTTGAGGTGCAGTGGAACAATATAAAGGAATGTGTCTTAGATACTCTCAGTGATCTGGTTGGGAAAGTCGAGAAGAGAGCAAGAAAACCATGGATTACACAGGAAACGATCAGTAAAATGGGTGAAAGAAGGAAATGGAAGAATGTCAACACTGAAGAAGGCAGGAAGAACTACCGGAGGCTGAGGAACGAATTGAAAAGAGCCACAGATAATGCCAAAAAGGAATATCTTGAGAACATATGTAAAGAAATTATGGAATTTCAAAGAACAGGGCGTTATGATTTGATGTACATGAAAACAAAAGAACTAAGCTGGAAGGAGACCCAGGGGATCCAAAATATTGGCATCGAATACTTACAAGGGAATAGAATAGGAGAGCAAAGTCAAGTGCTGGAAATTTGGCAGAATTATATTACAGAATTACACGATCGACCTAATCGACCGGAAACCCTAGAAGTCGAACCTGAAGAGGAAGTAGATGCAGACGAGAAGGGTCCGTACATTTTGCAAAATGAAGTGGAAAAAGCCATCAAGGAAATGAGGAATAAGAAGGCTACAGGAGATGATGATGTACCTGGAGATGCGCTAAAATTATTGGGAGAAGGTGGTTTGAAAATAATGAGGAAATTGATCAACACCATTAACGAAACTGGAGAGTGGCCCAAGGACTTCACGGAAGTTACAATGATTGCCTTAAAGAAGAAGCCACAAGCTACAAAATGCAGCGACCATCGCACAATCAGCCTTATCGCACACACAGCGAAGATAGTAGCAAAAATACTTAGAAGAAGGATTGAAAAGAAAAATGAGGATGTACTCGAAGATCAGTTTGGATATAGAAGAGGAAAATGAACTAGGGATGCAATTGGGATGCTGAGAATAATATCAGAACGAACCTTGGAGATAGATGAGGAACTAAGTGTTTGCTTCATAGACTGGCAGAAGGCGTTTGACCGAGTCAACTGGAGCAAATTAATGCAGATCCTAAAGGAAACTGGTATTGACTGGCGTGAAAGAAAATTGATTAGCAACTTGTACATGGCTCAGAGTGTTAAAGTGCGACTAAACCGAGGGAAGACAAGAAGTGTTAAGATTGAAGAGGAGTTAGAAAAGGATGCTGTGTCACCAATTCTGTTCAACTTGTACAGCGAATGCCTTACCAGGGAAGCTCTGGAAGGCTTTGGAGACTTCAAAATTGGCGGGCAAATCATTCAAACTGTGAAATCTGCAGATGACCTTGTGTTACTGGCTAAGGAAGAAAAGGTGCTACAGGACATGATCGATAAACTAACTGAAAGTGGAAGATGCTACGGAATGGAAATGAATGTGGAAAAAACAAAATAATGAGAATTTCAAGACAACCATCACCAGTAGAAATTATGATAAACCAAAAACAACTAGAGAATGTGGAATCTTTTAAATATTTGGGTAGCATTTTAACAAATGACTGAAGATGTACTTGTGAAATTAAGTGTAGAATTGCTATGGCTAAAGCTGCATTCAACAAGAAGAGGACTCTTTTTACTAGTACATTGGACTTGGAATTGAGGAAGAAGCTAGAGAAGTGCTACGTTTTGAGCATAGCTTTTTATAGTGCTGAAACTTGGACGCTTCGGGCAGTAGATCAGAAAAACCTGGAAAGTTTTTAAATGTGGTGCTGGAGAAGAATGGGAAAGATCAGTTGGACTGATCATGTGAGAAATAAAGATGTATTACTTAGAGTCAAGGAGCAGAGGAATATCCTACATGAAATACGTAAACGGAAGGCGAAATGGATAGGTCATATTTTACGTAGAAACTGCCTTCTACAACGGGTTACTGAAGGAAAGATACAAGGGGGGATAGAAGTGACAGGAAGACAAGGAAGAAGACGTAGGAAGCTATTGGATGACCTTAAGGAAATGAGAGGTTACTCTCATTAGAAAGAGGAAGCTCTGGATCGCACTATGTAGAGAGCTCGCTTTGGAAGAGGCATTGGACCTGTCGTAAGACACACTACTGCTAAAATGAAGAAGAAATGCTTTCACAACCGTACCTCTCGCGCTAAGGGAGTTAAAAGAGCGCATGTTGAATGAAGTTATAGCCATTGATAGACGTCTGTTGATAAGAGATATGGTTAATTCCGGTCATTAATACAGGAATACATCACATGCCACAGAGAACACTTTCAAGATTTAACACTTGAACAGGAAAACGCATAGATCAATCAATGTTTTATTCCTAAATTTTCATAATTTTAGCTGTCTTTTATTCAACAAATTTCATCAAAAGGGACCTGGAAATATTCACATTCTATTGGTGCATCTCATATTATCTCTAATGGTCATCAGAATATTCCTTCATATCTGTTCCAAAATAGGGTTTGAAGATAACGTTAATGACAGACTTCAACAGGAGTAGAAGATCGTAATTATTTACAGTTATTGACTCAAGTACGGAACCAGGTGCTTCAGTCATGCCATAGACTGAAATGACCGAGAATCGTGGTTCATTTCGTGGCGGAGGTGAGGATAATTTCCCCCAAAGATTTCGGATCGCCTCAGAAGCCCACACAGTCTCCCATGGAAGTAACATTAAAGAAGCGTGAGGCTAACAGCTTTTCTCAATCGAGAGCTGAAAGTTAAGAATTACTTAAGTTATACTTACGCAAGAAGACCTCAACTTACAGTGGGCTGACGAGCGTATCGTTCACTTTTGGGTAGGACTATCTCCTTGATAAGTTATTCCATTATATAGTTTTACTTCTGTCGCAGATTTACTTGATCTCTTAAACACACAGATTCTGGCCTGCAAATGGTTTAAGCATTCGTTTTTATGAAGTGGTGCACAGAAGTTGCTACGGTTGACAAAACACAACAGTGTGTGCAGCTAGTTTTTACCATTTTCTTACCAGTCTACCTATGGAACATAAATTTCACAACTTTACTTACACTTTATGGTTTATTTTAGAACTCGTATCACTTGTACGCAATATGTCAAAACTATATATTTCAGGGTAAATACTTTTCAAGAAAGAAACTTAGGCCAGAAAGAAATTTTTATACATTTTGAGTGCTGGATTAAAATGTTCTAGTGATGGAGCCCACGTCCAAGGCATACACAGCTAAACGTATGAAGGAAGCATTAATATTGCAGTAAAGGATGGTCATGTGCAATAGTAGTAAGCGCTATAATATTACATTTATTGATCTGAAATTCTACAAAAATATTGCTGGAAGATCTTCAAGCACGATTCTGGCGAAGACTTAAAACCATTTTTAATGCAGTTCAGGATTAAAATCAGAGAAGTAACCTGCAATAAATTATGGATAGGGTAAGACACAAAACCTTGACTCTAACATCTGTCATCAAAAGACTTGATCAGAACTGATCTATACGTAAAATTATTTCAGCACTTCTTGGATTGCACTCCTTCTCACGGGCCTGTAATATTTTTAATAAAATCTTTAGTGACTCCGATATCATTTGTGTAACATCATAGATATCCATGTTGTGATCTTTCCGACTCACACTACTCTTATACAGTCATTCAGTGCTGGTGCAAGTCACCAAAGAAGGATGGAGGAAAAAACCACGAGCAGAATATAATTTAAAATCCTGGAGAAGAATCTGTTTGTAGTGGTTTCAGCAGACTATTGACGGATGCTCATCTTGCTGTTTCAGGCAAGGTCATTTTTTCGTTTCTTGTCACAGGCAGGAAGGATTCAAGTGACAGATCCGAATAAATTCGAGAGAAGAAAAGAAATCAGAAGACATCTGTGACGGTGTTCCTGCGTTTCTGTATACAAAGTGCAATGTACAGTGGCCAGAAAAATCCACCTATGAACATAGTTCTGTTATCTAGCAAAGTAAAACAACATACACTCTAAACATTACGTAACAAAATCGAAAGAAACAACAAATATGAATTATTTGGTTTGTGTGAAAAAGTGTAAAAATTTATGTTAAGAAGCTCAATAGTGCCACACAGACGAAGTGTCTATTTTATCAAACACGGTATCAAATAATATGCCAAAAATTTAAGATCATCTTTATTCCATGTGTGAAATCTACAACGATTCAAAAGAAAACGAACACTCGTAATGTCTCAGAAAGAAGAGTTTCAATAAGTTTTGTTGTAAAACTTGTAAAACCCCATTGAATGAAAACTTAATATGTTACATGTATATGGGAGTTTGTAAAATATACTCACTCTTCTGTTCATGATTATAATTATATACATATGTATACTGAATAAATTACTCACAACAAAGAGAATCGTGTATGCCAATTAATACAAAATTAACTCTAAATCACCAACGTTGTTCTCGGTTGTAATATTTTTATAAATTATTTTAAATTTTAAATTAATGAATTACGTATTCCAAATGAATAAGTATTGAAAAACATGTGGTTAAAATCATAAGCAGATGTCAAAAACGGTGCAGTGTCATGAAACAACTTGCTTTTACCTTACGTATTTCAGATGCACTTCCTACTTGTCAGTGAACAGATAGCTACTGTTTCACTTAACACACAAACATATCAAATAATCTTAAATTGAAATTTTGTCTACCTACTGAGTAAGGTTAACCCTTAGGCGACTAATGTCATATATATATATATATATATATATATATATAGAGCAC
>Ga0268261_10001718_pt1 | contig 15313 bp, 14 predicted proteins | sample TergutNc150P1_FD_190353 | JGI IMG/M metagenome (GOLD analysis project Ga0268261, IMG submission 190353) | Nasutitermes corniger P1 segment gut microbial community from laboratory colony in Florida, USA - Nc150 P1 (SPAdes) (version 2) | ecosystem: Host-associated > Arthropoda: Insects >... | reverse complement strand
CTGCGTCACGTAGGTGCCGTTTTAAACTATAAAAACCTGAGCACAGAGGTCGTCCACATCGAGAAGGCAAAAGACAAATTGTGTCAAAGTCTGAATCCAGGGACCTGCCAGAGTAGGCGAGAGTTTTTTGTGGACAAGGAAGGCCTCATATACTGGCGTAGAATTCTGGACCGTCATCAATTACTCGTGCCTAAGTCGTGATAAGAGCAAATCACGACCCCTCTTACATAGCGCATCCGGGTGTAAAGAACACTCAAAATGTGATTGCGTTAAATTATTGGTGGCCCGGCATGCGCAGGACCATTGAGGAATATGTCAAGAAGTGCGATTTCTGCCAGAAAAAGAAGCAGGATCGACAGTCTCAACAGAGAAATAAGAATTATCACTACCGTCGTGCAAAACACCGCGAATTTGAAGTAGTAGATTTGGTGTATCTGTACCAACCCGCCAGAAGGCCCGGACTTTTAACTAATTTTTTCCGGCCCTGGGGAGGCCAACTTCAAATCACAGCAAAAATTTCCGACTTAAATTATGAGATTCAAGAACAATATGCTAAAAAACAGATTGTTCACATTAGCAGGTTAAAAGCTGCGCACAACTCGACGCTATGGAAGCCTAGGTGTAAACAAAGACGTGCTGTAAAATCAAACAGGGAGACACCTGAGTCAGATGTTAGCGAAGGGGAGGCTGGATTAGTAGCTAGACCTACCCCCTCAGTTCAGGAGACACTAACAGGAGAATGCAGGCCGCCTGTCCCGTCCCCAGTCGCCCCTGATCCTTCACGACAAGTTCTGGACACCCCTAGTTCAGAACGGTCCGATCCCTGATATTTCCTGCCCACGACTCCTAATTCCAGAAGGGAATTACAGCCGACGCGAGTCGAACCGCCGGTTACGAGAGCCACGGCTAGGTATTGCCACTAGAGGATAGACATTCCACAGGGCAATAGGGAACATTTTTGATTTGTTATGTAAATTATGTAGACTATGGCGTGACTTAGACGAACCCCTTGTGTATGTTACAGGATGTTTCCTGCAATTTAGCTTAACAAGCACAGTAGCGGCAGAACCGTTCATACAACGCACTAATCACAGCGTTCAATTTCTTAAAGACAAGGACATCATCCTGTCTAGCGATGCGTGGCACGTAGCCGTAAGTCTGAATGTTAGTATCTACGAGGACGTGTTATCAAATATCAAGTCTGACCCAAGCGTTATTGAACTAAATAAGCAAGAGTTCACACCAACGTCAGAACTGCGACAGGTTGAAACATTGGTAGACAGCCTAGAGAACAAACTTGAGCAATTCAAACAGCTATTTCCGAAACTAGATCCCCGGCTTATCTTAATGAATTTCGGAGGCACTGTTCTTCGGACTATATTTGGCACGGCAACGTTTGGTGACTTACACCAGCTACACGAAGCCCTTGGCGAGTTACAAGAAAATAATTCTGAAGTCGTTCACTCTTTATCTAAACAAGTGACATATATTAGAAGCTTAAATTCAATGACTAGTTTAAAAACAGAGGCCCTTGTAAACTTGTCTTCCATCGTGAAGAATAGTGTGGTGAAATCGCACAGTAAGTTTCAAGATATCGCTAAGAATATTGCTTGACTTAACAACACGCTGCGTCATCAGAGTGATCTATTCTTACAAATCCGGTAACTGGAATACTCATTGTCGTTAGTGTAACGAATGTAAAATGTAAATCATTGTGTGATAGATTTTACATATTAATTTTGGTATTTTTTGGTTTTGTATGTTGAAATGTTTACAGTTAGATTCCATTCATTTCCTCATTGCGAAACGATCACTCACAGTTGCAACTCAGCGCTTATTTGTCAGCTTCCCACTCTTTCGAAGCGTTTAACCTCAACTCTGACGTTATCATTTTGTCTCAACTGTAAAATATGTTTATGTATAATTTTGCTCTAATATAAACCCCCGCTCTTTGCTGACGTGCAATTCACTCGAAGGAATCGCTGTTCGCCGGTCACTACGTATCTCTGAGAACGATAATTATTATACAAAGTTCAATATTGATTAAAATGTGGCATCGCTTCTTCATACTACAAGGTAAGCCGAATTGACCGAGTTAATTTTTTGTATTCCAAATTAATTTGAGTGAAACACTATCGTAATATAATTCGGACGTTCTGAACCAAATTCCAAAATCATATTTATTCGAGTTTATACAAGGACAAGATAATTATTTTATCTTTCTTGTTTCGTTGTATAATTTATCGCCCCTTCATATCTGTACTATAGCATTATCATAATTGATTTACAATATATAGACTATATATAGTCAAGTGTGATTATGGTCAGTTACTAGTCCTCATGTACTACACCCTTATATAGCGCACTGTCAGTATTTACTGACTGGTGGCAGTTTTCTACCATTCCCTTAGTGTATGGGTGTTATGAAACCCTCACGCTACTTATATTTATGTCCCATATGGTATCACTAGTAAAATCTAGTCCCCTCCAAATTTGGGCATTACATTAGCAGTAAAACAAATTAGCGAACTATTTTCTTCGGTTCAGTATGCCCTTCTAGGTAAATTGCCTGTTAGCTTAGTGTCCCGGCGACACTACACAGTAATCTCACCAATATTTCTCTACACTTGCCTGAGAATTATGAGTTAGTGGCTGGAGTCAGGTTGCAAGATATTCACTTATATTATGTGTTAATAAAGTTCTCTTTAACAGGTAATGCACAGGGCATTCAGTTAGTGATAAGCATCCTGTTAAAAACGGCGGTACAACTCTTCACGCTATACAAGGCACTTGTCTTACCTTCGCGGTTGTCCCATGACACATTTTTTACTTTCCAGATAGATTACTGTTCCTTTGGCCTGGCGATAAATCAGCGTGACTACGCGCTGCTTACAGAAGCAGACCTGCAACAGTGCACTGCAGGAAGCATCACCATCTGTCCTTCCAGAGCGCCGTTGTACCCCACGCAAGTGCTAACCTGCGAAGGAAGCTTGTTCTTCCAGAGCCCACACAGCTACAGCCTGTGCCGGAAGAGCCTGCTGCTCCATCACCAGACCCCAACACTACAGCATCACGGGTCGAAATGGGTGTTTCACTTCCCGGAACAACGTCAGGCGACAATACGGTGTCCCCAGGAAAACGGTTGGACCTCTCACGCAGTAACGCTCTGGGGTAGTGGCATTATATACAACGCGTCCGTCTGTCACATCGCGTCTCAGGCGATAAGGACTTTGCCAGTGCTGAGCAAATCCGTGGAGCTACACCTCGACGTTCCTCACCTGTATCTACCTGACGAAGTCTCACTGGTTACGAGCCAAGGAGTGTCCAGGATTGAAGCAGCAATGCCATCCGAAGCTACTGTTCTTGATCGTCTCAAAGCACGATTAGTCACGCCTGGACAATCCTTTGATGTCTACATGTTGCTTCAGGTACGCCAACAATCAGTACGCGCGGCACGAGAATCTCATTAGCTCCAATTACCATCTGTCATATCATGTGTCTTCACTATTATACTATTCCTATATTTATTCTTACAATTGTATGTCAAGCTCCTATTTTCACGCTGTTTTCCCGTAAACTCTGCCCCCGCTCCTATCGCCGCAACTCGTGTTGCCCCTGCCGAGCCCGAACTCGCAGAAACTGGGACTCGAAATATCGACCCCCAGGAACCAGTCACTTTCGTCATATATTCGCTGCATGACACTCATCATTGAAGCACGCTTGAAAACATCGCCAAGTACGTAAGACGAACGCACACGCTGACACAAGTCAAGGTCGCCAACACGCGTCACCATTTGCAGTACAGCCCTAGTCGCTGAGTCAGCACGTTCCAACAACGCCAGACCTACGATCATCAAGTGTTTTAACGGACTATGCAATTATAAAATTTGTCTCATGTTTACTCCTGTATCTGTTGTAAATTACGTTATGTACATGAGTGTTATAGTATCCTGTATTGTCTACTTTTCCACGTTCGTTACGCTATTTAAGTTGCCTCAGTTGAAAGAAAATTCTCACGAATTTTCGTCTGAGAAAAAGGAGATGTAAGGAACATGGAAAACATGTGTCATTACATGTATTGCGTTTTTTTAACCGTCACATATTTGAGAACGTGGTAACATGTTGAATCAGCAAATGTCTGACGATCTGTCACACTTCCAATGTCGTCCCACGGCGGCGCTACAACCAAGGTTATTTGGGTAATACACTCGAAGAATGCATGTCTCAGCATTTTCTCCTCTATGTATTCTGTGGTTAATTACTCGAAATTTATTCCGGCCTTAACCATCCTTCTCACCTAAGACCTTTAGTATAGGCTACATTGTGACTCAGGCTTTGGCGCCATTCTCCGTTACTTGGTTCACCGTAAATCCGACGGCGGCACTCCACGAACTTACGCCCACAGACAGCACGACGATGAACGTACTCTTCATTGGTCTTGCTTTGTTCGGAGGTAAGTCAGGCTGAGACATCTGCCAGGTCCACGAGTTTAACTTACACGACTAAATTACTTTTCTAAATCAAGCCCCCTTACCGCCAGACTATACAGAGGTGTGACAGCTGTCTTATCAGTTCCAATTTTTTAGTGTTGCATATATTCATTTCTAGTCACCTCTTATAGATTATATGTTTACAATTACGATCTGTCGTGATTGCACTAACTACCTACGTTCTCCGGTTCGATTCTCTCCAGGTTCGCTTGGCTGTTGGCAGCAACATACTATCATTTCCTTTGACCCGTAGTGTTAACCACAGTGCCTGTGTCAGGATAAGCAGCAAGCGTACACCACTTCTACCCAGGCACTACAATAGCACATGGAAGAAAAATTCTGCATCAAACAATAGCCGGCATTCGCTGACTTCAGTCTGCCTTGTCCATCTCGAAAGGGACTGCTCCATGTAATATAGTTTGTGGTCGGTGGCGAGGGCCATAGGGATATTTTTAATCGTCAGCGGTAGTCGAATAGGATTGCAGTACGTTAAAGATTATGGAAATTCCTAACATGAAATATCAACATATTCAGAAAATGGAAGTGCGTTTTAAATAGCTGACATTTGTAGAATTTTATATAATGACATTCCGTTGTACTGATCTGGTGATTTGCTGAGATAATGAGTGAAATATTATGCACTGTGTAGCTCTGAAATAACAAACGTTGTTAGTCCAATAAAATACTCGTAACATTTTTATTGATGTATGGTCAAATTTTGGGTATTAAGTACTTTGCTTCGTTAGCTGAGGGCAGTTAAACGCGTTAATTACACGACATCATTCTGAAATTCCTTGAGAAACTGAGGAAAACCATAAAAATTCAGTCTGACGGTCGCAGAATGGAGCTCCCGAATACAAGGCAGTGGGTGGAGGCGCTTAATAATGTATTTTGCAGTAAGATAGAAGTTCACGAGGGGGGAAGTTTTGTCTTCACAATAAGTTTATTTGCTCTTTGTGTGACTCAGTATTCGTTTCGGTGACGCGATAAGTTTGTGAAGTCGTTTCTCATGTTACGAGGTCTGTAAATAAATTAATGAGACTGCCTGCGTATCGCACGATCTGGCAATACTGCGGACTTGCCCTTCACATGAAGGTTAGATAAGAGTCTCATAGACTTCTAGTATGAGTTTCAACTCGCTAACATCAACACGTTAATTTTAGTGCACTTTCTTGTAAAGCAATTTTGTGTGTGTGTCACGGAAATGGAAGAGCGCAATTTCGAGCAACGATGCGCAATCAAGTTTTGTGTCAAACTTGGGGAAACCGGAATTGGAATTTTCAATAAACTGAAACAGGCCTATGGGGAGCATGCTTTGTCGAGATTACAAGTGTTCAAGTGGTATAAGGCATTTTCAGAGGGCCGTGAATCCATCATAGATGATCCCCTCTCTGGAAGACCTTCAACTTCAAAAACTGATAACAATGTGGAGATAGTGCGAGCCCTTGTGCGGTCAGACCCTCGACTCACAGTGCGAATGATCGCTAGTGAGTTAAATTTGAAACACACCTCGGTCCATCAGATTTTATCAGAGGAATTAACCATGAAAAAGTTGTGTGCGAAGTTTGTTCCCAAAAAACTGACAATCGAACAGAAGGACAATCGGAAGGACGTGTGTCATCATCTTCTGGAACGGATCCAAAGGGACAGAAATTTCTTGAAGAAAGTGATTATAGGTGACGAAATATGGATCTTTGAGTATGATCCAGAAATAAAAAGACAAAGTAAAGAATGGCACACATCTGCATCACCACATCCGAAAAAAGCGAGAAGGAGCAAATCAAAAATAAAATCCATGCTCATCTGCTTTTTTTGATAGTGAAGGGATTGTCCATACAGAATTTGTGCCTCAAGGACACACTGTTAATCAGATTTATTACCGTGAAATTCTTGAAAGACTAAGAAAAAGAGTTGTTCGCGTGCGGCCAAGCATTGCTGACAATTGGATGCTCCATCACGACAACGCCCCTTGACACACGGCGATCTCTGTGATCGAATTTTCCAGTTAGCGACTACCAGCTATGCTACGAAGAGTAGGAACGTCTCCGGAGGTGTGTAGCCTCCCAAGGGAACTATTTTGAAGGGGACAAACGCGATTTGTAGTTTAAAAGTAAGTACAGAGTTATATTGAATCAGTCTCATTACTTTACTTACAGACCTCGTACAATGTCCCAGACAAGCCCGCTTCTTAGTTTATCAGCTCTTGAAATTGGTTTCCATTATCGATCACACTCCATTCTTCTGCAAACTTAAAACAATCTTAGCAGAAACAGTTCCACCATCCATCCCTTATACCCTAGTTCCTCGTAAAACAGACAGACAGACCCGGTGGTTTATCAAGTAGTGTCTTATCAACCCGAAGAGACCCGCCACCAGCTGCCTAATTCTGCGCACCTTCAATTTTTTCCCTCCAACTTGCGGTCTACCACGCTCCTTTTTAGCTTTTCACCTGTAAGACATTTTGCCCAGATCTTGCTTGTAACCCTGTCTATGCAGGTTTAGGCGTTTACATTTAAGCACGCCTGTAGTATGGTCCCATGTTGGAACATCATGTCAACTGCTGAAATCTCAGGAAGATGTAACTCTTGAAATGCAGTAAGACACGTTATTTTGGATGAAGTTATAAAATAAATAAAGAAACGAAAGCCAGAAGTGCTCTGTTTCTGACCTAAGTATTTCTTTAGCACAAAGTGAAGAGCGAAGACTTCTAAGGGAAACCAAAGTATGTACTGTATGGACGAATGATGAGAAATTGGTTTTCGTTTCCAAATGAACACCGTTCGAATTTCGGCTGTCGCGTAGCTATCGAGATTCAGAGTTAGTTTTTCTCAGTCCCTACATGCAACAGTGGGTTAATGCAATGATTAAGTCAATAATTCTAATATGTGTCTCGCTGTTTTCTTTGTATAATCGTCACGAATCAACAAACGAAAAGAAATACTCCCGTCTGAAGTACGTATTTATGTATTGTCTAAATGCGCCGGATGTTACTGTGCATACATCGCTCAATATGGCAAGTGCAAATATAATGCACTGCATTGCTACAGATTTACAGGCGCTGCCCGCATAATGTCCCAGAAGTTACTTACAGTTACATATGCACAGTTAAGAGTGGGTACACACTTGTATCGTTACCGCTTATCGTAAGACCATATCCTGACAGTGTGGACGGGACTCATGACGGCGTAACTTATCAAAAGGTGGTTACGCGCTAACGTTATGGGTTCGTTTGGTGTGCTGTCGGTATTTGGCCGTCGTATCAAAGGGATGATACAGTTACGGCCTGAGCAGGTGTGGACGTGCAACGTGACGTTTTACGTCCACACCTGCTCCGGTCGTAGTAGTATCGTCCTTTTGATGCGACGGTCAAATACCGACAGGACACTGAACAAGCCCTAAGTTTACCGCTTAACCAACTTTTGATACGTTACGTGGGCACGAGTCTCGTTCACACGGTCGTGATACGGTGTTACGATACGCGTTAACGTTACAAGTGTGTACCCACCCTTAACATTAAGTACTCACCACGCTGTCAAAATACATTTCAAATGAAAACTGGAATATCTGAATAGAACTGGAACTGAAAACTGGAATATCGGAATAGTGGAGTTGGTATAGCGACTCGCTCTGGGCTGGGCTGTCCGGGGTAATAATCCCAGTATGGGACGGCGGATTTTCCCATCCGTTCAGAAGGGTCCATGGGCCCACCCAACCTTCCTTATCATGAGTACCGGGTCACTCCCGGGGGTAAAGCGGACGGGTTTTGGCGTTAACCACCCACCCGAAATATTGCTGAGATTAAAAAAAACATAGTTATACCTTTACTCCCATTCTGTACCTTCATGGCAGGGTTATAGGGTAAAATTTTTCTTTGGACCTTCATGAATTCTATACTTTGTGCTATTCGCCACTTTTCCATGAACGTATTAGAATTATCTGAGTTTCTTTCATAGTAGGAATTGTCCAAAGCCAGTGTTTCACACAGTTTTAAGACGTGTGACAAACCTTCAGTGCACAGCCCATTTTCATTCTAAAACCTTCACCATCTTCGGAAAGAAGAGAGATTCCACCTTTCACTGTGTTAGAGGCGTGCGATGGGATGAGATACGTTCAGGCGAAACTACGTGACATGTCCACACAATCAGAAGGCAAGATAATGCAAAAGAGCACCCCCTAGCAATGATGAACAGCTACAGACGAACATCGTGGAACTGAGTCTTTACTGGGAAGTGGCTAGATACACAACTGCTCAAATATGTTGCTGCCTTTGTATGGAACCTGAATTTTCATTTCCTTGCCGTCAAGAACTCGCTGCTAGATCCTCGTCTGAACCGCTCGCGTTCATTGCGCGTTCTCATGCACCATTTCCTTCTTCAAGACTGCTTTTCATTTTTTTCGTCCCTTATGTAGTCCGTCTTCGTCTCGCAAGTGACCACTTCATATTTCCCGGTAAATATGGCGTATAAGTTTTCATCTGCCCTACGTGATCTATGAGTTTCTACGCGATATCTAATCCTGTTAATGTCACCCTATTACTTGACCAAACGTACAAATTAAGACTCTCACCTTCTCCGTACTTCTCTTTAGTTCCAAATATTCCCTCAGTAGTCAGTATACATTGTCTAGGCCACAGGATGGACGAACGAAGTTCCATTCCTGGCAGGGATACATAATCTCTGGGTTTCTAGGCCTACCCAGTCTTATATTCTCAGGGGTTGAAGTGACGGAAACATGCTGCTGATCATTCACTCCCATTTATTTCCAAGAGTACTTCATTATTCACAGCCATTCTGCCATTCGCCATTATGTAGCACAATTTTGCTGCCCATTTTCAGGTGAAAGTAATGCTTAATTGTGCTCTTATGTGCGGTATACGTGATCGTAACGTACTGTAATAAATGCCAGTTACAAGTGTTTAAAAACACATAAATTGAAACAATACGACAAGTACAAAAAGATTGAGTCACTGAGCAGTGCGTGAAAAACTTAGTGATTCAAAGGCTTACGGATTTTCAATGCGAAAATATTAAGGCTACGGAGAAAAAGGGCCTCATAAATAACAGTGATGGTAAAAATGTCCTCCGAGAGACTGTCAGATGGACGGATACTATTAAGATGGGTCTTAAAAATATAAAGATTTTAAGGTTCACAGGTTTATGAAACCTGCTCAGGAGCTCGTCCAAACGGGCTTTTTCTTGTTAACGTTTCGAACTGTTAATTATAACTGCCACTTTATTACCCGTATTTAAATAAATCAGCTACGTCAGGTTTCACAAACAAATGCTACTCATACGTTCGAATACCAAATAATTCTCGACGTCTCCGCTATATTGGGTCACCGGCTGTTCAGCCCAGTAGCGTGTAAGATAGCGTCTGGAGTTTTGGGTATGTTGTGTGACATTTCTGACGTGTTCATCAAAATGTCTGTCCAGTCTTCGTGTCTGTGTCCTAACGAATTTCCCACTAGTCGCTGTAAAATCCCATTGCATTTGCAGAAGTTTTATACGTAAACAAAATACCACTTGTTCCCGAGGTATTGTGGCGCTGAACCAAGCACAGCAGTTACCACGCGACACTATTATACTTAGTTCCCAGACACATTAAGAGCATATTCAGTGTATTTAGTTTTTAAACACTTTAAGAGTATATCCATTTCATTGTACCGACTTAAATTATGTAATGCCCCGCCGAAAGATACGGAATTTCTATCAGTTCTATTCGGTTAAACACTAATGAGGGGGAGATGGTAGCGAGATGACGAGTGTTCGTAGTTACCAATATTGACGGTAGAAAGCTGCCACCAAATAGACGATTGTCTATTAATTTAATGATTTTGGGAAAACAAGGATAAGCTAGCAATCACTCAAAACTTTTCGTCTTTAAATAAAAAAGTTAATGTACATTATAATCTATAAAAGCGTAAATGGCAAATAATAAGGAAGTTAACAAGTTCGCACTGTACAACAATTGGAAATTCATAGAAAATACTTCACTGTAAAATAGTTATAGTGTAACTGTTAATTTGAATGGTTATTTGAATACTTATTTTGACTCTTTATGTTGAGATTGAATTTGGAATTTAGTTAAATGAATTTCTAAGTTAGTTCCGAAAATTACTCATCACGACACAATGTTCTAATCAGATATAACTGAATTAATTACAGTTAATTTAACACAGATTGTTCATCAAAGTTAGTACGCCTTACCTTTGAAAATCAGGAGAACGAAGTTTATCATCGCTCAGTAAATCTTTACAATATTCGTGAACAAATTATTTATATTCTTCGTTGATATAGTTCTGATTGTCTTACACTGATGATATGCGACAGCCGGTACTCTGGTAGTGTAATCGTCTTGATGAGTATTTAGTGAATGAGTTCAATAACCGAAATCAGTAGCATTTATAGAGACAAAATAAGAGCTAATAAATTCCTCAGGCCATGTCACTCGCGGGAGTTGAAATTATTCCAACTATGAGGAATTGTACAGCTTGCTATGGTATGCTGTGACAGCTGCAAGCAAGTGACTGACCATTTCCTGGTTTCACAAGTGATAGAACTTGTAGTTTCGAAATATAAATCCAAATTTGAATCTTAATATAATGGTGTTGTACATTTCCTTACATCCTTCCCACCTTAAGGGAAGATTTAGGGTGAAACTGATTTCAGACCAAATCTTCTGAAACGTATAAATGCAAAAATGTATAATCGTAATGAAAGCTAGAATAGATTGTTGAAATACCCTTAAGAATACATCGTAAATTAACATTTGAAATGCACATTGGATTGGTCATACATAAGAAAACAGAATATAAACATTTAGTACATGAACAAGATGAACAAAGGAAGTGTCATAGTATCCAAGTTTAACATGATATGTAGCGTAGCGAGAAAGTTCAGTTTTAAAGGTTTCTTTTAATCTCGCTTCTGTCTGTCGAGTCGAGTTCCAGGAAGTGTTTAGGATTACATGTCTATTATGAAATGTGAGAATTGCAAGTTCAACATTCGTGATAAAGCTGTTTCTGCATATAGAATTAGGACGGTGTGCTGAGTTACTTTGTAGGATTATTGAGTTGGATGTAAAGATTACGTTGCGTTCTGCTGCTACAGGTTCTTGTACTGTATCTAGTGTTGTATTTTGCAGTTCTTGCTGGGGATCCGGTTTCGATGTATTAGGATCATGAACAGTGTTTCGTTTGAAGAGGTTGTAGCATTTGTTGTGTAGGCAAAAAAGGTAGTAGCAAATAATTATTCCTAAAATGGTGACGACACACATGGATGCAGTTATAATTAGATGCCAATGTAGTTGTTAGAATCGGCATAAAGACATTTGATGAAGATGTAGAAGAGAATCAATATCGAAGGCTCGCTGATGTCCTGAGGTTCTCGAGTGGATGTCATCTGGTTTTTTAATTTCTGTCGGCATTATCTCCTCTAGTTGCTGGATTTCCGCATTGGTGACTACTGGCATCCTTGCTGGTAAGTACAGTCTCGATGGCACCAGTTTTACTTGTGTTTCGCCATGGAGTTCTGGAAATACTTGAATCTCATCAGATGAAATATAACAATTAGCGGTGTTATGTAGAAGTCCGGCTTCGAAAAGAAGTTAGTTGTATGAAGTTTGTCCGCGGACGTTTCGGCATTGCAGGGTTACAGAATGGGGTGTTGAAAAGTAGTAGACCCACACTGTTCCAAATTTCTGAAAAGTTGATGATTGGGGATCGTAGATAAGTTGTCTGCGACACAGATGGTAAATTTCTGACTTCTGGAAATATAAACTCATCTCGCAAATTTTATTTTATGCACTAAAAATCGGAACGTTAGACGGGCAAATGGTAACACTGCCACTGTAGCAACGATTATAATCATTCTCCATAAACAACAAGTAGTCGCTCTTAGTGTGTTAAATGGCAAAATACCTATAATCGATAGAATATCGAACGTGTTTGTTTGAAGCTATAGTTTCAGGCAAAATCACCATTCTGTATAAACCAAAGTAAGAATTAATAGTTTTTAGAGGTACGCTAAGAATCAATTTAATACTATGAGCGTTTGCAACCAATGAGCCCTTAGCGAGTTCATAATAAATGTGTACATTTTCTGTTCAAGTTCCAACCATAAGTTCATATCTTTCTGGAAGGTGTGGGGTTACGTTTCTGAAAGGTTTTGTAACGTTGTGCACTTTACAAATTTTATAGGCAATTTGCCATGAATTGCACATTCTACAGCGTCAAATAAATCATCTAATTTTTTAGTCAACTGCAGTAAAGAGAATTCTGTCCTACCGCTGTAAATAGGGAACTCTGTCCTAGTACCGTAAAGTGAAGCCAAGCTAAGTCTTTAGTTATGTTTTGAAACTTTTCGTGTGAATGTACTAGGGTATCCTAGATTACAATTGTCAATTTTGCAATAGCTTAGGAATTTATTCCTATGACAGTATCAAGTTTCCTCACGTGTTACTTGGTTGGGTAATGAGTGTACTAAGTCAGAGTTCTTATCTTTCAATTCGTCCAGGGTTTTATGCAATTTATTAAGATCTGCAAGATTTGCATTCCAAAAATCCTAAAATAGTACCACCAATACGTAATATACTGCGCCGACGATCTAACCGAGGCAAAAACTGATAGAAATAATGAAGATTGCACTCCAGAATTTGCAGTTGTGTTTCAATCTGTATAAATTCAGAAACTGAAGTAAATTCTAGTTTCTATTTTCAACAGAGTAAATGTCTGTTTTAGAGTAGAAATTATTTCGTAATACGTACTTAGATTGAAATCTAAGGCGAAGTGCCAAGTGTCACTTGTCAGAAAAATATCGGATTCTTTCAAAAGGACCGCACTGTGGTTTAGTGGTTGCAGAAAAGTTTCTGCTACTACAATACATAAGACATCCTGTAACAGACAGAGATTACATTAAGTTATATGGTCTACGTAAGGTAAATAAACGAATTTTAACTCTCATTATTAATCACAATTTTACTCTTCTTGTGACATTATTCTCGCCCTCGACCTTGTAACGGGGGTTCCGTTCTCGTGGGTTACATTTCTCGACGGGATCGGTGGGTTCTTGGGGCTGTAATTTTGATCATTCCTTTCTAAGAGGGAGGTTTCTACCATTTGTTGGACCGGGTCAGATGTGTTTGGAGTCTGAACAACAGGGAATTCAGACTCAGTCCTGTCGGAGTAGTTTGGAATTTCCATTGCCAACGACCCAATTCTAACTTCACCTGCTTACTCTTCATCTAAGTGCTTTTTCTCCTTCTCACGTGTTTCCTTTGTAGGGTTTCTATGCTGCTTAGATTTCCAAAGATCAGTATTATGAGCAATTTTCAGACGGTTCACATGCACAAAATGTGACTTATTGTTTTGATCCGTGATTTCGTAGTTCACATCAGAAATTTTCTTAGTAATTTTGTATAATCCAGTCCACGGTTTTCGGAAATTTCATGAGAGTCCTGTCTCCATAGCCGCATCATAGAGATAAACCAAGTCATTTACCTCGAACATTCGCTGCTTAGTTTTGCGATCATACCAAAATTTCTCGTTGAGATACGACTTCTTATTCGCTCCGGCTACTTGTTGGTGGGCTAGTTTCAAACTCGCCTGGAGTTTCTTCAGTCTACTATTCTGATCTGTGTTTTCAGTTGAAATTTTGGCTTTCAAATTGTCGCTGTTTTGCAGTTTCATTTCTCTGCCATGTGGCTGGTAGTAAGGGCCGTATTCTGTGACTGTGTTTGGAGATGCGCGATAGACCATGAAGTAGAAATATGCCAGATTATCCCAATTATTATGATTCGCGTTTATGTAATTAGAGAGGCTTGTATGAAACGAGCGGTGAAACAGTTCGATTTTTCTGTTACTTCGCGCATGATAACTTGAAGTGCGCGAAGTGCGTATACCTAAAATTTTGCAAGTTTCCTGAAAAATGAAGACAAATTCTCGACCCTGATCTGTGATTAACTTAGAACCAGAACCATGAGTCACTCCCTGTGTCGCGTAAATTCTCGCACCTGATTTAGTTGTCTGATCTTTCAATGGGTAGGCCTCTAAATATTTTGTGAAATTGTCGATGAATGTTAGTAAATATTTAATGCCTTTGGGCGTCTCTGGAAATGGGCCAGTAATGTCCATAGATGTGACTTCAAAAGGAGTCGTGGGTGTCTCCACTTCTGTGAATGGCGCTCTGAATTCTCGATCCTCCTTTCGTTTCTGACAGGGGTCACATTTCTGTATATATTCTTCTGTAATGAAGTAAAATGTAAATTATGGTACGTTATATTATTCATATTAATTTTGGGTATCTATTGGATTTGTACGTTGAAACAGTTGCAGCTAGGTTTCGTACACTTCCTCATTGCGACACAGACGATCGCTCATAGTTGCAACTAAGCGCCTTTTTGTCAGTCCCCCATTCTTTCGAAGCGCTTAATCCCAACTCTGACGCGATCAGTCTGTCTCGACTGGAAATTATGTTTATGCATCAATATGCTCTGATATAAACCCCAGCTTTTTGCTGACATGGGATTCACTCGAAGGAATCGCTGTTCGCCGTTCACTATGTATCTACCAGACGTTAAGAATAATAATTCTTATACAAAGTGTAATATTGATAACGATGTGGCATCGCTTCACCATATTACAAGGTAAGCCGAATTGACTGAATTAACTTTCTGTATTCCAAATTAATTCGAGTGGAACACTTTCGTGATATAATTCGGACGATCTCAACTAAATTCTAAATTCGTAATTATTCGGGTTCATATCAGAGCAAGGTAATCATTTTATCTTTCTGGTTTTGTCATTTAATATTCCCTTCATTTCTGTA
>Ga0268261_10001717_pt1 | contig 15313 bp, 16 predicted proteins | sample TergutNc150P1_FD_190353 | JGI IMG/M metagenome (GOLD analysis project Ga0268261, IMG submission 190353) | Nasutitermes corniger P1 segment gut microbial community from laboratory colony in Florida, USA - Nc150 P1 (SPAdes) (version 2) | ecosystem: Host-associated > Arthropoda: Insects >... | reverse complement strand
AGACACCAGAACAGTTAAGAAGATATTTAATTGGAAACCTCTAACCAAAAGATCACAAGGAAGACCCAAGTACAGATGGGAGGATAACATCAAACAGGACATCTGCCAAATGAAGATCAAAAACTGGATAGCCTGCGACCAGGATCGAGGGAAGTGGAAAGAGGTCGTTGAGAAGGCCAAAATTTTCAACTAGGAAGTTCGGCGCCTGAAAGAAGTAGTAGTAGTTCATCACTGAAGGGTATTTCTCAAAACAAGACCCTTTGTGAAACGGAACAACACAGGCTTTACACATGTTTCTACTTTCACGTCGCTCCCTATGTGCAGCACACACTGTACACTGTCCTGCGGGATACTTCTTTCCCTCCCCACTAGCAACAGTTTTTTCAAGTTTGTATATTCGGAAATCCCTGGAGAGTCTGCCTGGCAGGTCCTGTTTAGGCCCCCTTGGTGTTGTGTGCTTCTCTGGCAACTGAAGGTCATCACATCTTGACTCACTTCAATTCTGGACTTCTGATTTCCAGGACCTTCCTACCTCATGCAGGAAGTTCTTGTACTTTACTTTTTTGTTTGTATTTAGTGTACTGTACACAAAAAATGGATTAAAGAGTGTACAGTGTAGCAGATACAATACCACTTTAACTTTTTAGACCATTTTACAGTTTTCCTCAGAACTGAGTAATAACTGTGGTACTGGTCTGCCCTGTCTTTGCCCTTCATGAATATACTGTACTGGACAACAGCATAAGGTTTATTATTTCCTTGTTTGTTTTCCTGTCTTTCCTCCTTGTGTTTACAATTGCTGAGTCATGGATCGCACTAATTATTCGGACAAGTCTTCTGTCCTTCCACACTTTCCCCATTATGCCACTTTTCCTGTGGAATAATGACTGCTCTTTTTTCAAGCGCTTGCCTTCCCATTCTAGGTCACGTGGAATGCCCGTTAGCCCTCAGAGTGCCGCAGACTCTCACGTTTTTGTCTAGCAATGTTTGAGCTAATCTCACACTGTTATAAAAATTGTCTTGATAGATGTGAGGATTTTGGCCAAGTTCCTGTCTACAAGTGATAACACTGTGCCCTCCAACTTCTTTCCCTCAGCCGAGCATATCTCCATGTTGCAGATAAAACCCGATATTGCCTCACACACCATTCTCACCAGCACTCCACATTTCGTTATTTTCCCTGGATTGTATGGCTTAAATTTCAGGTGACCCCACCATGGGATCATGGTTCCATCAAGTGACAGTTCTAGTTTTGGGCTGTAAACTGGCCTAAATTTCTGTACACAATATTCATACATGGGCCAAATTTTGAATAGGAGCCATGAAACCTGTGTTTCTGCTGCTGTCACTAAAATGCCAGGCCTGCCAAATGGATTCGGAACAGTTCCTACTCACAGCGTAAGGAAAAATGGGTGTGGAAATTGTGCGGCAAGTGGACCAGTAGTCTCTTATAATTTCCTTTCTGACTTGTCCAGTCAAAATCATTAGTCCCAAACACTTTCTCATTTCTTCTGGTGTGATACTGGACTACTTCAGTGTTTTAGGCAAGACTTTCCATTTTTCTGCATTTTGACTATGGTAAAGGTTAGACTGTACAGTAAGTAACTGTATAAGATCATCACCAATGACTGAACTCATGACTTCAACAACAGACTCAGAGTTGTAATTCTTTAAGGGAACTAGCTGTGGGAACGTCACTGTCACTGCCCAAAATTGCACTGTCGCTATTATCAGATGACATCAGAACGTGTATCCGCATGTAACTCTCACAAAATATCATCCTCTTTCATAACACTCCTGTGCATAGCCATGACTGCAACTGAAGGAAGTTAGACAAGAAAACAGAAAGGGTATCTGAATCAGTGGTCCCTCTGTTGGAGTACTATGGCTCTAAAAATAGGGGGTCAGGATTGGTCCGTTTGTTTGTAACTTGAGACCCAAACATCCTGCATCAAGCTGTCAATAACTTTGAAGCGATAAGTGAGCCAGACCAGCTGACAAACGCATGTGCAGGTCATCGTGTAAGAAAATGTCGAAAGACGTGACCCATCAACAGTGCATGGGATGGCAATCATGTCTTTATATGTGGCCCAACAGCAAAGTGTCTAGGACAACACTAAACACATCAGAACTCCTCTTCAGTATAATTACAGCAAACTGTTCTCCAACAGTTACCATACAGCATGCTTCTGTCACATGACAGCTGTTTTCAAATCTGTCCCAATATACTGATATGTTATGTCAAAATGCTCCATGAGAAACACTGGAGCAAGTGTTCACGTACGACACCTGTGAAAATGGTGGCTGTATAAGAAAAGAACAAGCTTCCAGGCTTAATTTCAGATGTTACTCCAAATCGGAAACTAATAAAACGCTAAATAAATTCAGTGTAGAAGAGCCATTACAGGACAACAAAGAAGAGAACTGTGGAAATACCAAGTGGAATCAGAGGTAAGGTTTAACATTTTGTCTGAGAATCTCAGGCACCCTGCAGAGGGGAACAGTGTTTACAAACTGCCACAAAACTCACAAAACTTAAAGCATGTACAGCAACAGCTCATCACTCATGCTTAATCCTGCCATCAAAACTCCAACCGTTATCCCTTGTTTAATGCACAACCACAGATTCTACAAAATGCTGCCAATTAGGTTTACTCCACTCATTATACAAATAGGCCAGTTTCAGCTACATCTATTGGAATTCAACACTGTTTAATACAGCCTTCCCACATGCCAAAATTACTGACAATTCTGTTTATTAGCTACATATCCGGATGCCTGACAACAGAACCCACAACAATTAATGCAAATGAGATTCAGCCCTTGTTTTACATCGTAGTTGCATTCCTGAAAAAGTAGGCAAAAATAAGAATGATATTCCCATCATAAATACATCATCATCAATTCCTGTTATCCCTTAGGGAACATGGGGCGTCAACAAAACACCGCCATCTGGACCTATGTGCGGCCATCCTCTTAACTTCACTCCAGCTCTTCCCATTTTCTAATGCCTCACTGTGGACAGTTCTTCGCCACGTAGGTCTAGGTCTCCCTCTCCCCCTTTTCCCTTGCGGGTTCCAATCCAAGGCCCCTCTTTCAGTGGCTCCATGTCCTTTCCTCATTGTATGTCCTATCCAATTCCATTTCCATCTCCTGATCCGCGTGGACATCTCGATTTCCTCTGTCCTTCTCCAAAATTCTTCATTTGAATCACTTCCAGCCAGTGGATGTTCAGGATTCATTGTAAGCAGCGATTAAGGAAGGTCTGCAGCTTTGAGGCAGTAGTTTTCAATTCTTTCCATGTCTCAGATCCACATAACAACACCAACTTAACATTACTACAGAAGATGCGGAGTTTGGTCCTAGTAGATATTCTGCTGTTGTTCCACATTGGATAGAGTTATACAAAAACACCATTCACTTTTTGAATTCGTTGCGAGACTTCCTGCGCAGCTCCTCCATCTCTGGGAACCACGCTGCCCAGGTATGTAAAACTATCCACATCTTCAATACTTTCGCCCGTAAAAGTGAAAGGATCTGTTTTGCTTGTGTTTATCCTCAGAGCCTTCGTCTTCTTTACAATGATTATGAATCCTATCTTTTCTGCCTTATTTGTCAAGTCTTCGAGCTTCGTTTGCATATCGCCATGTGTTTCAGACAGCAGACAAAAAATCATCGGCAAAATCCACATCTTCTAGCCTGTTAACCAGACCCAAATGAATACCTCATCGCCTGTCTTGCTTCACATTTTGCATTACTGCATCAATCACGATCATGAACATAGTGGGTGACAGGATGCAACCTTGCCACACTCCAGTCTGCACAGAAATTGGCTCAGATACTCGACCCTCATGCACAACCCCGAAAGGTTTCTTGAATGAGGTTGATGATTTGTGCTGGCACTCCATAACATTTCACTTCTTTCCACATGGCCTCCCTGTTGACTGAATCAAACGCTTTCTCGAAGTCAATAAATGCTGTGTACAGACGATCATAAATAAGGGTGGCATAAAAAACCGCAGGTAACCAAACAGCATTAAACTGAAAATGACAAAGTGCAAATGAAGAGGTGGTGTAAAAGGGACTTTAAAGAAAAAATGCGTAAGACAAGTGCTGAATGTATTTCTACAGTGAAACATTAGCTAAATAGATCTGGCTTGTTGTAACCAACACAAACAAATCTCACTTGGTTAGGCACTACCGAATGAAATCCCATTCTGGAATAAGGAAGTGGCAAACTCCTTATGTATCTTGTATTTCAAGCAAGTATTGTTGATCCCACTACAACACATTATTTTCTTGGCATGTTTCTTATGCAACCGTCATTGGACAGAGCATGGATCTTTGAAATGTATATGAACTGTAATTGTAAACTTATTATATGGCCATTCCATTCATCTATATCCAAACACACATTTGAATTACTTCCAGTGAACCTGGAATAATTATCACAACCTGTTTCAAACTTGTACTTTTCCCATCATACCATCAGTGTCTCTGAACATACAGCTGCAATGAAAAAGGTGAATCCTCGCAAAATACACCTTATAACCACCGCACAGTGCACAGCAGTACATAATCTAACATTCGCGACGAAATCGCCTTTATTGTGACTATTTAAAAAAAATTAATATGTAAAAGGAAATCACTAACGTTTTCTAATGATTACACAAACGAGTCATAAATCGTGGGTAGCAGTCATTTTTATACGCTGTAATTCACTGGCAATATACACCATCTGTTTTTGACCTAAAGTAAGCGAGCGAATAATCAGCTATGAACACTTTGTGCGCATAGGAATTTTCCTGGGTGTCATCCCAATGATGTTTCATGGCGAAGGTCATTACAGCCACATGTCCAGCACGTACCTGACTTAGTTGTTCTTCAGCTTGCTGCCTTTGAGCCGGATCAATTGTGGCCCGCAAAACATCTGTCAATTTTCGAGTATCCATTGTCTAGATATTTATGGTTTACACATTAAACATTAACTAAAATTTGAGAAAAATACTTGTTAATTTAACCCGGCACATTCACCTCGCCGTTCTAAAGTCACGTGACTCAGCCATATAACATGGCGGGCTTTACAATGTGGCAACATTCTACGTAACTAATCGATCAACGCAATTTTTCTTAAAGAAACATAGCGCATTTTTACATGGAAATTTGCGATTTGTTTGTGTAATTATGTTCTACTTATGACTGGATAAAAACTAAGTTAATAAATAATGTTATGTGAACAATAGTTCGTAACTGCATCGACTACGTAAGCCAAGAAGCAGAGCCTTATAAATGGTCGTGAAGGTTGTGCAACAAAGCCGTTTTTCAAGCTCTTTGGACAGTCGGTGATAGGAATAGCAATTCCAAGAAGCAGAGGAATTATGTTGTTTGTATTTTGTATTGACATGTGAATCCTGGTTCGTCTTCGGTGATTATTATTATTATTATTATGATCTCACTTTATACTGAAAGGAAATTTATATCTTCAATTGTTTTATCAGCTAAGTCAACGCGTTTCAGGACGTGTGATGAATCGAGAAGTTTTCTTTCACGTATAAATAAGTCTGTTGTCTGTAAAACGTCTACATTTACAACGGAAACAGCATTTAAGAATAAGGACCGGTAAGTGTGTGGATTCGTCTGAAGGTTCCCTGATTGTAATAGTAAGTTTTACTGTAACAGTTATGTGCTGCGTGGTCAGTGGTACCTATAATTATGTTCGGTGAAGAAACCATGACAAGACGAAATTTCATTCATTTGTCGGTATTTAGCAGAGCGTATAATGGAGCATATAAATGAAGGCATGGCATACGTTTCCAGTTTTCCACGTTTGATGACTGGAAATCTCTTGCAAAACTTTTTTTTTTTTGTGAGGAATGTTTCGACCAGGTACTCTGGCCTCAGTATTTTTGACTAACACGACTGTGAGTATATTTTGCTTATATGCGGTGTAATGTACTGTACAGTATAACTCGTGGCATGGTGTTGTGAATCTGTTCCTAAAGTAAAACGAAGGAACAGACTGAAGAGTCTAGATGTATCATAGTCGTCAAAATGTGTTTGATTGAAGAGAAGGGAGCAGACATCACATTTGATGAGCAATACTGAAATACAAGAAAGTGATACTTTCAGGAAATAGCCAAGCCAGGTGATTTGAGTCATAGCCTAGTCAAACCCATCCCTTTCCTTGATCATACAGTGGTGGTCGCCGATATTTTTTTTCTCTGGTGTGTTTATGTCTGAGCTGTGCTGGACAGTTAGGCTAAGTAGTAGACCCAGCCATGTAGCAAAATAGAAAAGACGAAACTTGCCACGTTTGGTTGTTGATGGAGATAGCTCTGTGAGTGAGAAGGTTATGTAGCCATGGCTTTGTTTCTCTTTTGGGAAAGGTGAGGGTTGCAATTGTCAGACATCAGTGATATGTGATGAATCTGATGAAGTGAGCATCAGAAGTCATGATCCCATCAGAATGGACATGTTATCAACCAGATGATGTTCAGAATCATGCAGAGAAGACTTGGGGGCCAAATGGAAGTGTGTGCATTATGCTCTCTGGTTCTTGGTTCATTGTCTGAAAGAATGTGCCACAGTGTTACTGTCCACTGCATTTTGGATGGAGGTAAATCAAGTGTGTGTAGAACCTGAAGATTGAAGGTTGCTAAGTACTACACTGAACAGTTTGAAGGATTTGCTCTGGATGCTTGGATCTCCTGATGATGGAGCAAGAAGGGCTACATGCCTGGTGTAGGCGATCAGAAGGCATTTGACACTTACAGTCCATCACGGCCATGCTGCATTACTCAGTAACTCTCCTTCATGTCAGTTCTTTCTCTTAGGTCTTGAAATAATGTGTAGTAGTATACCATCTTAAAGCATGGAACTTCATTTATGGTAATATTTTTGGAGAACATAGAACATGATGACCATAGAAAATTTCCTTGCCTTACTGTTGTATGGTAAGATATAATGACCTAATGGTGCTAGGCATGTGAACTTTGGTATGAAAATAAAATATGAACACTTCTATACATTGCATATGGAATATTATTTGTAATACAATAATTACAGAATTGGAGATAATAACAAGTGTTGATGTTGTACTAAGAATATTTAATATATACAGCATCTGTACTTAAGGAATAAGATCTTCCAACACACCACCACCACATGTGAAATGATAAATTAATGCACTGGGGAAGTAAGCTTTGAGTTATGGTCGGCACTCATTTGTTTTCTTTGGATGTCATTGTGAGACAGACAGACAGTACATTATTGCACTTACTGCAGTTATAGTGGGAGCTGAATTTTGTTACCTGCCAATGTGATTCTGTTCTCAGGTCATGCTGGAAAAGTGTGGTTGGACTAGAAATTCATGCTCAGATTACATCTGTATCCAAACTATTTTCTGGGGCTGGGACAGAGTTTGGAGCACCGGTGAATACAAATGTGTCATTATTTGATGCAGCCATCCCAGGCACTCTTCCTGTAAGAATATTTTATTTTCACATGATACATTTCTTGTATCTTTTATGTTGAGCTTATTTACAAGAACAGTTGTACAATCAACTGTTCTTATTGTGCAGTGAGTTACTTTTGAAAAATCTCCTTAAAAATTCTTTGCTTAAAGATCACCTACATTTTGAATCTTTCCATTCATGCGTTTCCCAAGATACACTTAAGAATATAAAATTTGCAGCATAATACATTTCATATTCAAGGACTGAAACAAATTTTCTACTACCCTAGGCACTTGGTTTGTTACAGCATTATTTAATATTTATCTTTTGGTTGCTACACATTATGTAATGTGTGAATCACTGTAAGTTCCATATCTCTTTCAATGTGTGTTCCTTTATTTAAGTGGGTGAACTACATTTTGCAGGTATTGAATCGAAGGTGTGTTGAGGCTGGAGTGCTGACAGCTTTAGCACTCTCGTGCACAGTGAATCCTGTCTCTCTGTTTGATCGAAAACATTATTTCTACTCGGATCTACCTGTAAGTAGATCATATAATAATAAAACTATTCTTTTCATATGTAGAGGTAAATCATCATGCATTTAATGATGTGGAACACATTAACAAATCAGAATCGTATGAATGAAGAAATTAAAAACAGATTAAATTTGGGAATGCCTATGACCATTCCATCCAGAATATTGTGTATTCCCATTTTCTGTTAAATGATATAAAGGTTAAAATGTACATACATGTAAGGGAAGAAGCAACAGGAGACTGGAGAAAGTTGCATAATGATGAGCCTCATTAAGTGTTGTGCAGGTGATCAAATCCAAGAGATGGAAGTCACTGCCTCCCAGACATGACTGGTTATGTTACTGTGGCTGGGAGGTTATGGACCACACTCCCTACAGTCACAATGTCGTGCCCTGAGGACTCCCATTTCTTTGGGTCCCTTAAGAGGCATCTGGCTGGCATATGATTTGCAACAGATGCCAATGTGAAGCAAGCTGTCACCTCCTGGATTGACACTGCACAGTGATCTTGTCTGCACTGGGATACAAGCCTTGGTGCCACGGTGGGACAAATGCTTATATGCCAGTCCAGTATGTACCATGTGCTAGTCTTGTGTCATGTGTACAGCAGAGTGAGAATAAAGGAAGTTTGTTACCTTTTTCTTTTGTAAATTCCTTTGTATATTTCTGCAACCTGTAAATTTCAGACACAATCTTTAAATCTGACACTATTACCATGTTTATAAGTTCTACCACACGTAATATTTTCATCAGACATAATTTATAGTAAGTATGTTTCTGATGTAAAACCATAGAATAAAACACAGTTTATCAGTGTCTGTTGCATTGTCACCTTGTTATATTACATTCCCCACAGAATTACTTTCTTTAAAGTTGAGTTTTTCAAAGAGAGATCATTGTCCTCATTTCACGACTCATATCGCTGTCCTCTTCCTGCCACTCTTTGAACACATGTGGGCTTCCGTTGAGTCACCTATGGTTTATGCAGTAAACAAGCTGACAGAAAGTGACCATTTATATGGGTCAGATAGAATGAGGACCCTGTATTTATCTGGCAGTAGGCAGAAGTGCAACTCCCTCCTCAGCACCTTTTATGGCTACTGTGCTGGTGGTGTTATGATATGAAATTGGAAACTGCAAAGGTAGGACTCCGACATGGTTTCCTAAAAATTGGATAGTTTGTAAACAAATTACTCAGATGATGCATGCATGTGCACATGCACATGTGCCCACACACAATACCATAAACCTATCTTGTGTTGTGAAGTAGATAACAAAAGATTCATAAAGAGGAAAATAGGTGGAAAAATTGTAGTGTGAAATGCAAGCCAACTCAGTACCAAAATATGCCTAGACGTGAGACATCAATTCTTGCACTATTTTTACAGAACATGTTTTTTGTAGGCTGGTTATCAAATCACGCAGCACAGAGCTCCACTGGCACAAGGAGGCATATTAGAGTATCCTGTATTTACACCTGATGCACATCATAAAATTTACAGTAAGAAATCTTGTATTAAACAACTCCAGTTGGAACAGGACAGCGGCAAGTCACTTCATGATGAAGTGACTTGTAGGTAAGTGAACAACATGTTGGCTCTATAAAGTGACTGAAGGCAGTGAATTCTTGGACGAGCTGTTTGGTGTCGAAGATGTCGGGCACCAGATTGTTATGTATTGCCTGTAGCAGAGCTCCTGTCGATGTCCATCAGAGTACACACAGTTATGTTATTTCAAAATGTGTTGTACATACTGCTACATTATTTGTCAGCTGTCTTCATTCTCAGGTAAAGTGGAGTAAGAATGCTACTCACTGGGGCCCAAAGATAAGGCTGATCTTCATCAGTGGATCTGTGCCTCCTGCTGACAATAAGCCCTCAAACCTGTATGCTTCTTGCTCCCACTCTACCTGAGGAAGAAGACAGACACTCTTAGAATGTTGTTCAGCAAGTTCTTATTTAATATTGCGGTTACATACCTGCAAACTGCACCGTGTGGTGAAACAAAATAGAATGGAGCATTTTTTTCTAATGAGAATTAGTATAAGAGTGGCTGCTGAAGGTTCTGCTAGGTGCCAGTGAAAACAATAAATGTGCACCAGGGCAATGTTCATCACATCTGTGGTCACTAAAATCTGTCATGATAACAGTGAACCAACTTTGTATGGGGGCAGTGCGAAACAAGGATTGCTTTTGTTTTAATGAGACGTGGATAAAGTGCAACTGGAGTGTGACAACAGTAACAGCAGTACTGAGGACAGGTGTTAGTACACAGTGATACAACTTGAGCTCTCTTAAACAGGAGTTTGGTTGACTTGAGTCGTGCAGGAGTACCTCTTATGGAGCTGGTATTTGAGCCTGATCTTGAGACTGGAGAAGAGGCAGCAGCATTGGTTAAAGAGCTGATGCTTATTCTGCAACGTCTGGGTACCTGCTCATGTAAAATGGAAGGTAAACAGATGGCAGTAATGTGGATAAGACTTAGATGTCAGATACGGACAGTCACAGGACAAACAGTATTCTTACTCACTATGCGGAGTACAGTTCTTCTTAAGAAGCCTGTAGGTTCTCAGCTAGTCAAGAAATTCACTTGCATTTTATGGAACCTGGAGGTTCGTTACCACTTTCACAATGGCCTGCCACCTGTCCCTATCCTGAGCTAGATCAGTCCAGTCCATGTCCCACCTTCCCACTTGTTGAAGGTCCATTTTAATATTATCATCCCATTTAACAAATATACCCTTCACAAATTAAATGTGATAAACTAATTACTCTTCCTGCCAGTTGGATAAAAATACCATAAGATAGCGTATATGTAAGGATTCTGTCAGTAACAGACTGTACAGTACTGACACATAAGTAGGGTCATGGGACAACTCTTCTAACTCACTTCTTGTTGGCATGCTTGACTTACGAAGCCGTGACACCCAGTGTACATGCCTGTGCATGTTAGTGCATGTATGTGTAAGGAAAATTATCAGTGGTGATGTAAGTGCACTTTATAAATACTGCCATGTTGATAAATGACAAGAATAAGTGCCACTTAACGCTGTTCATCCCGATGTGTTATTTGATTCACAAGGTATAAGAATTATTTAGTCTAACACATCATTTTTATTGTTAGCCTTGTGTATAAGTGTATTTTAACGATAAAAATGATGTGTTATACTGAATAATTTTTATACCTTCTAAGTGCCACTAGGTCCACACTGTTATTTTCATGTTACAAACCATCAGTATCTCAGTTCACTATTTCCCATACACACAGCCATATATGAGCTGACAGTACGCTGTCTCCAGTTTGTTCTAAAGACTGCCTTATATTCACACATTAAGCAACTCCCAATGCCAGTCTTTTAAAGTTGTTAACTCTCTCTTATAGGGTCATTATTTTATCTGATCACTATCATTTTGTCACTTCCTACTGCTCTTCCTATGCACATGGACAGTCACTGAGTGAGCTGTGGTTAGTACGCAAGACGGCTAGAAGTGATAAATGATATTGGTCAGGTACGATAATGTGCAACAGCAAGTAAATGTTAGCATTTCCTTGTAGAGGGAGCTTTAAGAGTTGATGCCAATGTGTCGGTTCATCATGAAGGAGAACCGTTGGGTGTACGGAGTGAGGTGAAGAACATCGGCAGTGTACGGGCGGTAGCACATGCAGTCGAGTATGAAATTCACCGCCAGGTTAAGATACTTGAAGCAGGAGGGACCGTTGTTAATGAAACTCGTGCATGGGATGCTGACAGTAGGCAGACTGTTCCGATGCGAGACAAGGAAGAGAAACAGGTAACAGCTATGGGTGCATGACCCTGAAGAACTGTAATTGCTCTTTGTATCTGTAAGTGTATTTAAGATGTGTGATACATGTGAAGCACGGGATGTGGTACGTACAACAGGACAGAAAGAACTGCGCAGCTTCAAGAATTTGGTAGTGGAATATAATAAGAAAATGTACACACAAGTGGAGCTCACATTGCTTAAGCTGTAAGACTTATTATGCATCTGGCTAATCATAACGACTATAATTATTGAAAAGCTGATAGTTCCTTAACTTGTCCAGAAAATTTCTGCATATTATGTAACCAAAATTTTTGTTGCTCTGCTCACACAAGCCCCTCACTTTTCCCTATCCTCAGGCACATAGCCTTCTACCCAATATAAGACTATTGTAGACTATTTTAATGTTTTTTCCCATCCACAACTAGGTCTTCCAAGTGGTCTCTTTCCCTCAGACTTTCCTACAAAAACAATGTACACATTTCTCTTCTCCTCCATAACTGCAACATGCCCTCAGCAACAATTATAGTTTTAGCAACCTTAATCTAAAAAAAAAATAATGAAGTTTGCCTATGCGGTGGCACAGTTGGTTGAGGCACTGCGCTACAAGCTGGAAGGTTGTGGGTTCCATTCCCTGTGGTGTCACTGGAATTTTTCATTGACATAATCCTTCTGGCCGCACTATGGCCCTGGGGTTGACTCAGCCTCTAATAGAAATGAGTACCACGAATATTTCCTGGGGGTAAAGGCAGCCAGTGCATAGGGCTGACCTTACCACCTTCATGTGCCAATTGTCTTGAAATCTGGGAACCTCAACCTCCTGGAACCCTCTGGGCCTGTCCAGGCTTGTAATGGGATTGTTTTACCTTTGCTTAATTCATCTATTCAGGTAGAAATTAAGAGCAGTTTGAAGTCAGGAAATGCTTGCTATTATTTGGTGAAGAATCTTTTGTCTTCCAGTTTGCTATCCAAAAATTTAAAGATTAAGTTATACAGAACTATAATTTTACCTGTTGTTTTGTATGGGGGTGGAACTTGGTCACTAACATTGAGGGAGGAACGTAGACTGAGGGTATTTGAGACTAGGTTGTTGAGGAAAATATCTGGGACTAAGAGGGATGAGGTAACAGGGGAGTGGAGAAAACTATATAATGAGGAGCTTAATGATCTGTTCTCCTCACCCAATATTGGTTGGGTGATCAAATTGAGAAGAATGAGATGGGCAGGGCATGTAGCACATATGGGGGGAGAGGAGAGGCATATACAGGATTTTGGTGGGGAAATCTGAGGGAAAGAGACCACTTGCAAGACCCAGGTGTAGATGGGAGAATAAAATTAAGATGGATCTTCAGGAAGCGGGATGTGAGGGCATGGACTGGTTTGAGCTGGCTTAGGATAGGGACAGGTCGCAGGTACTTGTGAATGCGGTAATGAACCTCAAGGTTCCATAAAATGTGGGGAATTTCTTGACTGGCTGAGAACCGGTTAGCTTCTCAAGAAGGACTCTGCTCCATTGAGTGAGTAAGTAAGTAAGTATGTAGTTTGCCTAATTTATGGATTGCTACACATGACCCAGCTTCGGTGTTGTGGTTTGTGGTACTGTACCGTATTTACCCAACTACAATACTGTAGAACTACCTCTCCCCACTTCCTGATGGCAACTTGCAGCACAAACATTTCGTTTTCTCCCATCCCCTCTGCGTGGCACATTTTAATCTTACACAAAGGTTTTCTGGTAAAATGTGGCCTAGTAATTATTTTTTTTCTTAACTGTCACATGCTGACCCAGAACTACTGTATCCCAGTCACAGATCTATTAGTCTCATCAGCATACCTCATAGCAGTTGATTTAACACTGGTATCAGATATAGTTTGTGGGAATCAAGAAAATTGAACAACTGTAATTTATGCATCCACAAATTGACATATGGCAACTGTGACATACCTTGAAATTGATACTGCCACAGACTACTGATACGTGGCTGTGGTGTAAGTACACTGTTGTGAAAGGTAATTCAAAAACAGAACCACTAGCTGTTAACTGTAGTGCTGCAAAAATATATAACTGGATAAATTGTGTGCTCTTGATAGTAATGGTAGTGAAAAATCAGATAGTACAACTCTGGAAATATTCTAGGTACATTTGTTTTCAAATATGCCAGTGCTGTCAGGTGTGTTTTCCCGTGTGAAATCACATGTTCTGGTGCATTTTTAATTACTTCCAAATGTAAGGTAACACCCTATTTTTGAATAAATATAAAATTTATGAAAATATAGGAATTCTACCTCACAGTGTAGTGTGCCTATGTATGTAATTAAATGCTACTGACTTTAAATGCATAACATTTGTTAGCAGTTACAATAAGCATTTAAACTAAACAGGATTACCGCTACATGCCAGAGCCAAATCTTCCTCCTTTGCGGGTTCTGTTGGATGACTGCCACGGTGTACCGGACTCTTACAGCCACGGTGTACCGGACTCTTACAGCCACCATGTACCGGACTCTTACAGCCACGGTGTACCGGACTCTTACAGCCACCACGTAAATGCTGGGTACCTTAGAAGAACATTGCCGGAACTGCCAAGAGAAACCAGGCAAAAGCTAACAAACCATTATGGAATATCACCAGAATCTGCTTTCATATTAGTTGTAAGTAGAAGCAAGGACATCTCCAGTTGCTCTGTTCTGTAGAGTTTCATAGTTATACCTTAAACTGTCAGAACTGCAGTTGTCTAGAGCCACAGTATAGGTTATAGATGTATAAATGTTACAGTGTGACTGTCACACGTGCATTTGTTTGCTTTTATAGATGAATATTGGGGGCAAAATGCATTGAATAAATCATTTCAATTTCATGACATCAGTGTGTTAACTGATACATAAAGGCCCATTATTCTGTTCAGAAAAGCCTACTGCTGCATTCTAACTTGGGCCAGTTTAATTCCTTCACCTCTCACCTTCCGGTTCAGCTATTTAAATTGTATTCTGACATACATAGTTGCCACAAAATGTGGAGTAATCAAACCCTGATGGAACTAGGCAGACTACCTGAGAGTCCTCTGAGGAAAGATTCTATTGTACCAGTCAATGTGACATCACATCCTGAATCTCGCCATTAATAATTATGGTAAGAACCTGAAAATATTTAAGAAAACATTAGCAAGTGTTGTGAGTATTGTATTGTATTGTATTGTATTGTATTTGGTTGTATTGCAGAATGAAGATGCTTTGTTGAAACATTTTTATGGCATAATGGAGGAAAAGAGGGCTCGAGATCCAAAACTATCAACAAATATTTTAATCATGGAACTCCTTACCATATTAAACAAGAATAAGTTACCACTGGAAAACAGGTAAAGTTTTAAATTTGAATATTCTTGTGATTGGTGTTTGAAAATGATTGTATGAAGTGCAGTTAACCCTTAAAACCCTGAATTAAATCCCATCTGCTATTTGCTGGCATTATTAGGAGCTTACTATTTTCTCCACGTTAGCAGGATAAGGGTTAAATCATTAACCCTTAGGCTACTAATGTCATA
>Ga0268261_10001716_pt1 | contig 15313 bp, 14 predicted proteins | sample TergutNc150P1_FD_190353 | JGI IMG/M metagenome (GOLD analysis project Ga0268261, IMG submission 190353) | Nasutitermes corniger P1 segment gut microbial community from laboratory colony in Florida, USA - Nc150 P1 (SPAdes) (version 2) | ecosystem: Host-associated > Arthropoda: Insects >... | reverse complement strand
ACCGGCCAGAGTACGACCGACAACGCTGCTACCACCACATTCCAAGGTAAAACCAGAGGCTGCTAATGCAGTTGTAAGCTCCTTATGATGGGCGTGGAGGCGCCCGAAACATGTTGAGCGACACATAAACGTCAAGTAATAAACTTGTGAAACTGTTGCATCTGGTTGGTTAATTTATTTGAATTGTATGATGATGCATGGACCTGCCAACATCAGACAAAATGTGTTTTTATTTCCTGTACAACTTTTGCCGGAAAAACATCATTCTAAGAATTCAGTGAGATATTATAGTAAATGTATATTGGTCTTCATGTAAAGTACTTGTTATTCTTGTCAGATTTTAATCAAACTTAAACCTTCTCAACAATTCTCGAAAAATACTCAAATATCAAATTTCATGACACTTTGTCTGGTGGGGGCACAGTTGTTCCATGCAGGTGGGTGGAAGGACACAAATGACAAAGCTAATATTTGCTTATCACAATTCTAAAAACATGCCTAAAAAGCCCACACACATGCAAGTGCAAGCAGGAAAGAACCCAATGGTTGAAAACAATTTGAAAGTAGAGCTATGCGTTATAAATAAAGTGTATAACTGGGGCACAATGGAGGAATTTGCCTAAACAGACTACGCAAAACTGCACACAATCTGTGATGACAACCAGTAACATGTTTGTATAAATCCACAATGAATTTTACTAGTACTAGCCTGTTCAATGTTTGTCAAAAATGTCTCTATCCCAAACTGCTGCATATCAAACTCTGAAAAAGTCTTTAGGTCCAACAGACACCACATCCTCTGTCGGTACTGAAGCTCACTGACTCAACTACCGGAACATCTAACAGCAATAAGGGCCAACCGTGCCTCCCTTATGGGCCAATCTGACTTTAGTTGCCACCTACATGCCCAAGCCACACTTAACATACAATACAAGAGTAACAAACACAAAACCAACCGAAGATTATCAGCCAATCAGATTTCTACAATAGAGTGATATTTCACGTGGCAGTGAATGCTATTAGATACTCCAAAAACAATTGTTAACTGTATTGCAGTAGTCCCCTATTTATGAGCTATTTTCATCTTGTTGTATGCTTTCTTCTGGGTAACTCCCCGGCGTCTGAATTTTATATGCCAATGTTTCGGAATACTCTGTCTGTTCCATCTTCATAGGAAGGTAGGTATGAAGAATAACTGGGGTATTTATATGGGGAAAGGTTTGGCTCGAAAATAGCCTGAGCCAATTGGAAGGAGGGTGACAGGGTGAGGGGGGTCTGAGTAGAGAAACAGGCTGTGGAGGGCAATGACCCACATGGAGGCCATGGATGCGTATGTGATACAGTGCGTGTCAGGGTGAGAAGGGTGAGCCATGGGATGGTAGAGATCGAACTATTGTGTTTCAGGTGGCTGTCTCCTTTCCTTAAGCTTGTGTAGAAGGGATTTCCAGGATTTGCTTAAGGTCAGGCCATCTTCTCTGTTGATGTTGTGTGGTTGCATTTCAAGTTCAATAGCTTCCCTCACGAGTTGATCCATGTGTCCGATTTTAGCAGAATGGAGTTTTGTGCCCTGTAGTTATTCTTCATACCTACCCAGCTATGAAGATGGAACAGACAGAGTGTTCTGAAACATCAGCATATAAAATTCAGATGCCAGGGAATTACCCAGAAGAAAGCATACAACATTCAGAACATGGTGAAAGTCTGAAATCAAGAATATTTTCATCTTGCTCACAGATTGGTTGTTGGATTAAGATAAAACTGAGGTTCAGATATTTCATATTCAAGCAGTTCTACTGACACCATGAGAGCAGTTCTACTGACGCCATGAGAGCAGTTTTACTGACGCCATGAGAGCAGTTTTACTGATGCCATGAGAGCAGTTCTGCTGACGCCATGACAGCAGTTCTACTGACACCATGAGAGCAGTTCTACTGACGCCATGAGAGCAGTTCTACTGACGCCATGAGAGCAGTTCTACTGACGCCATGAGAGCAGTTACATCAGCAGAAGGGATGACAATGGTGCTTAGCATGCCCTGTCTACCATTGTTTACTTCCTTCCAGTCTCCTTTGGCCAATTCAACCATCTCAAACTATTTGTCGCTAATGAAGTTCACATGTTAGAAATACCAATACTCAAGTGACCAGATTGTCCACACAACTGGAAGGAAAAAACAGAGAAGTACAATGAAAGGAAAATGTGCAAGGGATCAATCGATGGGACTCTGTCCTCAGTGTAGTTATGATTGGGAAAAGGCTTACAGCTTGCAGGTCATATAATCAAACATGTTTTACCAACGATCAAAAAGATATAATCACTCAGTCCTACATCTCCACTCAAATTTAATGCATCATGATATATTCTTATAATGAAAGCCAACAAGATGCACTATTTCTCAAATTTATTTGATAAAATACTCTATGTGTTTCGGACATGTCCACTGTCCATCATCAGGAGTATCTCAACACTGTATACATGCACTAGGTATCTGTCATGCTAGTTCTGTTGGCTGTCTGCTAGTGTGATCAGGATGACCACGCTAGCAGACACCAATAGAACTAGCACGACAAATACCTATTGCGTGTATACAGTGTCGAGATACTCCTGATGATGGACAGTGGACATGTCCGAAATACTTAGAGTATTTTATCAAATAAATTTGAGAAACAGTGCATCTCGTTGGCTTTCATTATAAGAATACTCCACTCAAATGTTTACTGCTTTATCACATGCCATTCCATACCACACTTCTGAGACACTATAAACTAAAGAATAGTGTCATATTTCACTTCATGCCAGGCACTCGGTACAAAAATCCACCATCATCATCATAGTAGCAGTCTCCTATCTTGAAGGTGCACCCCTTCTGCCACTTATTGGCTGGCACTAGGATTCTCTCCGGTGGATCCTTAGGGAGGTCACTGTTTGTTTCAGCCACTAATGGAATTGGTGCAGCAGGAGGGTCCCTTAATATTTCAGTTGCGATGTCTGAGCTTGCATCATGAGCTGTCTCTGACATATCTTCATGCTTGTTAAGCCCAGATAACATCAACTTGGCATCTGGACTTTTCTCACAACCCTTCTTAACTGCCCTCAAAATCCTCTCTCTGTATTTGTCTAGCGTGACACAACCACCACCACGTTGTGAGCCTGACTCCTGCTTCTGCAGAAGAAATGAATCACCCTTTGGAACTGATGAGGTATCACAAGTTCTCTGTAAAACGTATGGGTCTTCCACATCATCCTCTGGCACATCTTTACTCTTCAGCAACTTGTAACTTTCTATAATACTTCCAAACTCAGACTGTTTTGGTTTTGGTATGGTGTTTGCACCTCTGAACATTCCACCAGTATCTGAAATGAAGTAATAAGTAAAGATACAGTTGTCCCTGTTCACACCATGAAGGTACAATACAAGGTGTGATATCCAGCACTGGACGATCCAGAAACCTCTCTTAACGGGAAAATTACAAAGGCCCATTTTATTTCACTATTTCATCTACTGGCAGCACATAGCACCAATTCCAAGAGTTTTAAAAAAGTGGAAGTTGATCAACAAACACTAATTACACAGCAAAATTACATAAGCAAACAGTTAAGACAGCAACAGAAAAATATGTATTTTTTTATGTGCCAGATACACCATATACAATTAGTAGTGATCACAAGGGAATACAAAGGATGGTGAAGCAAACGGGGCAGAACACCAAGTGATGAACTAAATGGTTTTAGAATTTCCCATGAGGCTGCTAGCTACACTAATATACACATTACATATAATGTTCTATTATCCAGAGAACTGTGACATCTGGCAACCCTTTGGTGCTGGATGTGCTGCATAAACCAGCTTCTGTTCTACGTGGTGCAGTGAAGGTATAGCTCCGAACATTCTTAGCCTCAGTACTAGTCTAATGTGAAGGGTTGGCTTCATACCCTGGCAGCTTTACCTTTGGCCGAACAATCCCTATTACCCAGCAACTAGGAGGATGAACTGGTCCCAGAGCTTGTCTGGCTGCTTCAGACAGAAAAACCTCTTGCCTCCACCAGGGATCACACTGCACCTGGTGGTTTCACAAACTGTGATTCAGCAACTACTTTATTTCTGGCACACTATCCTTCTTTGATATGCAGAATGAGACTGAAGCTAGTGTCATCTGTGAGTCCACCTCCACCACCCAGTAACTTACAATGATCAAAAAATTCCCTGCCTGCATGTCCGTTACTAACAAATCAATGCTGACGACCGGCAAAATTTTGAATTTATTCATTGATATTCCCTTCTGTCCTCATTTTTTATTTTCTCAAAAAATCCGGGCAAAATACAATTACAATGGTGTAGGTTGTACAGTTTATTGCTGGAGAAATTTCAGGAAAGCAGAAGTGTCTGACTGGTGAACTGAGACGTCTGTCAGACATTGCCATGAACCAAAGAAGCCAACAGTGTTACAGCCATAAAAAGTACTCCACTCTTACATTTCTAAACACCTACTATTAAAAAAGCAACATGGAGGCCACAAGAACTTAAGAAGACACGGATTAAATAAATCTGGCTGATTTGATACGAATCTTTTACCAACCTCCAAGGTAAATGATGACTTGGTTCCTAAGTTTTAATGTGTAACCACACTCATGCACATGCAGACAACAAGCATGTCCTGCCTGATGCAAAATGAATGATAACCAGGCATGTGGGCAATAGGGACTGAGTCATTACTACGCCTGTGGGCAAAAAAAATTTTGAGTAATTACCAGGCCTATGGGCAACTGGGATTCTCCGCTGTGTAAACTGTAACAGATGTGCTTTCAATTCTGAATCCACCTCCACCTTCCCACACTGTAATAACTCCCAGTTTTTCTGCACTGCCAAGTCATGTTTAAGCACCCGACTGGCATCACGTGGGCGCCACTTGGATTTCAAGATTTTCTGAAATCAGGCATCAGCAGAGGAAGCAGCAGTTTATCAACTTTATTAATTAATAACAAAACAAAGTCTTTATTCCCCTCTCTTTGACATCCACTTAATAACAAAACAAACTCTTCATTTTTCTCTCTTTGACATCCAATCACTACTTGTAACAGTCATTATTAACTCTGCATACAGCAAGAAAAATGTTCATTTCATCTCCTGGAGGTCCATGGACATTGTCACAATTTCTTCCAATTGAGGGCTAATTTTGTTGACGAAGTTGTAAAACACATTTGCAATGTGGTATTTTGAGCACTGTCACTAACTCAAAAACAGAATTAAAAAACTATTACTTCAATAAATACGTATCAGCTGAAGACACGACTAGAAGCAAATCCTACAATCTGACTTTATCAAATACACCTCAGACACAACAGACAATGTCTGAATGCCATGAACCAACTTTAGTTATATACATTCAGAGATCCACTAACCCACCTTTATCGTTGTCTCAGATGCTGGGAAACACTGCGCCAGTTTCTCCACAGTCCACGTAGTGCCATCGCTGTTGTGCAGATACTGGATTTGCTCCTTCTCTGACCATGTCAACAAGTTCAGCCCTTTCTCTGGTTTGAAGTACTTATTGCCCACAATTTTCAGTTGTTTCATGTCCTTCATTTTTATTTCTTCACTGCAACAATCATACAATACCCTCACTTAATGGGTGACACAGGCCAATTTATTAAAAATAATATAATAATTTCTTTCTGTTTATTACAATCTTCTGGATACAGCAACATGGTACAATGGCTAAATCATCCAAACCAAATCTGGGACCCAACCAGACTTCCATTTAGTAGGTACTGAGATTCCTTCTCTGGGCTAAATCAGCAAATGTGAAGGTATCCAGTCACCTCTGTTTAGTGTCAAAGTTAAGCATACATTTAGCTATACTGCCACTCCCTCATCTGCCTTCACAGAACAATAATAATTTCGCCTCCCACCCACATCTATGTCTCTACCAACTGTCTCTTCCCTTCTCATGTGTGCTACATCACCTACACATCAATAGTACTAACGTTCCCCTGAATAAATCTGCTGTTAATTTTGTCTCACATTTTATTGTCAGTGACATGGCCATCTTACATGAATTTGGATTTCTTGGTTTCTTGTCTTGTGAACGTCAATCATGACTCGGTTTGAAGGGGCGTCAAAATATTAACACGCCTGGGGAGCCCACATGTCTCGGGCAGGCCCTGATAGTCAGATACGCAAGATTTTTCACCCTCTGTACAAAGCATGTAAGTTTTGAATACAAAAGTGGTTGTGGAAAGGTTCACTCGTTCACTTATTGTAGATAAACATCTCACCTCTCATGCAAATCGTGCATCTTATTTACGTCCATAAAATCGAACTCTGTATCGTCGACATCTGAGAATTCGGCCATGCCTTGATCTTCATGTTCCATTACTCCCAAACGTCGCTGGATTCCTGGATTGGATGACCGTGAATAGTTGGGCTTCTTCCATGCCTGTACCTTATTTTTTGTAATCGTTCCACGCCTCCTTACAATGTATATCATTGGTCCATACATTACTATACGAAAACTTAACATGTTATAAATGCTAGAATTTAATGCCATATTTGAAGCCTATACTCCCTGTCGCGATCCTTCTCACAAGTACTGAAATCACACCGAATTGGATCAGTATATTGACGGATTTGCAGGTTATGTTGGTATCACGATACCTACATTTACGCGACACAATCTACATTCTTATTTACCATCAATGACTTATAGCTCTTCCCCACTTTCGCTTTCGTACCACCATTAACACGCTCGCACTTAACGCCTAATGTCACTAATGTGCTCGCCATCCATACATAGAGTAATACCGTGAGCTCTTATCCGTGGGTGACAGATACTTACATTTCCTTATCTTCATCTTTCGCGAGTTTTTTTATATGTGCATTCAGGCAAGAATACTAAGAATGCTCGAAATAAAAATAATACGGGGGGCGGGGGAGTAGGATGCCATAATTCAGGATAGGCGTTACAGTTTCTACGGGCTTCAAAATTTATGTGGATGTAATCCATGGATTAAACTATTCGTGACCTCCCTCAAAATTAATTTTCTTCCAAGTACCCAATTTACAACACTGACATAATTCCCAGCAGCCCTTTTACTTTGTTAATAAATGTATATCACCATTTGTTTGAATAAAGATACCAGAAATTCACGTTTCAATGACTGCACATAGAGGCCCCCCCAATTGTAATTGCAATTATTTGAATATCAACCTTAAAAAATGCTCCTTGGCGGTAAACAACAAAATGCATAAAGTGCTTATATGTCGTAACTCCACATGCGTCAGCTGTTTTGGCTCCCCAACCAACAGCAACACGAAAATGGAATAAGTCATATTGTATATAACGGTTAATTTTCTTTGACGAACTTTGTTTATTGTTACATGAGACAGGTGCAAATAGCATCATGACATTCTACGTGAAACCACCGCCTTTCTGCAGATACATAATATGATTACAGGGCTAATCCAAATGCATACTATTAATATGTTACTGTTAAATATTCCTGATTCTTCTAGGGAAGCAACATGCAAGCAGAACAATGCACAACACCAGTGAGTATTAGAAACAAGTGGTTTGATCCTACACATTCAATGACAATCTGTCCACTCTCCTAAAAGCATTGTCTGAATAAATGATAACATGCATGAGCACAATAACCCAATCAGACATGTCTTTAACTAGGCAACACCACACTGTTAGCTGACTACCAATGGCCAGTAACAGAATTTTGTAGATCAATAATACTACTTCTTGAATGCTGCCAATCGCAGCTATTGGGAGATGGCATGCAATGTCCTGTGCTGATACACATACACTTGCAATCTGTTGTCAGACAGTACTTAACATTCTGTGAAGCTGCACATACAAGACGTCATATAAGATTCACAATACTCAATTTGGGGATATGTATGTTCAGTTCACTTTTTGAGGTTACAATTGGTTAATGCTTCAGTGGTATCAATTTATCATTAGGTTAGGCTGATGTGTGGCCAAGTTTTAGTATGGTATGACAAGATTCTCCCTACTTGATATAGGAAAGAGCCAGATCATAATATACTACATTCAAATTTATTAAAAAGTTGAAATAGTACTCCTAATCTCTCCAACACCACACCTTCCAGTTATGTGCTTTCCACTTTTCATCTACCTTCTTGCTTACTTCCAAGAATATGTTTGGACACCCTGTGTCAGTATTTTCCTTTAAACATTTGCAGCCAGTTAAGATTTATGTAACTCTTTCAGGTCTTGATCAGTTATTCTCCATATGACTTTGTTCAGTTATTTGTCCATAGACATTACTCAGAATTTTCCTGTTCCATGTGTCTACCATTAGTTTATCCTTCTGCCATGGACCACATGCTGCGTACCTAATAATCTATACAATGTTAATCACAATTACTGCCTTCTGTGACATCACACCGCACAGTCCAGTAGATATGTATCTTCTGCTCTGAAAATGAAAGCACCAGGTTCCTGAAAATCATCGGCATATATCTAAGAGACTGCATGATGCCACATTTTAGACAACAGTAATCCTCAGACCTCATGCAATCTTGATCAGTTTGTACAGTAGGAAAGCTCAAGTCAACCATTGTGCAGGATTTTATACAGCCACTCCAATATACCTATGTTAATCTTCTTAATTCATCCTACAACCCCCTGTGAATTTTTGACTTCTCCACCAGATCATGCCAGATTGATGTGTTATCACCACCTTTGTCCATTTTTTCACACCCAATACTCTAACATCCTTCAGGACTTCATCCCGCCATCTATACCTTTGAAGTCCTCTTGATCTCTTTCCCACTGACTCTATTCAAAAATCCTCCTTACCATACAATACTCCACCATCCTATATAAATGGCCCCATCATTTCAATCTTGGAGCTTTTATGAACCTCACAATGTTAGCTCTTCCAACTTATTTAATTCATTCAGGATGGTCCTAATCCTCCATCCATCTCTTTCTTGAATGGGACTAAAAATCTTCAAGATTCTTCTGTTGAAGATCATTAACCCTTATCCTGCTAACGTGGAGAATATGGTGAGCTCCTAATAATATCAGCAGATGGCAGATGGGATTTAACTTGGCATTTAAAGGGTTAAATAGTTCATAGCCCTCTCCCTTTAAGTCCAAGTTTCAGCTGCATATGTTACAATGGGCCTTATAGTGGATATATACATTTTCATTTTGGGTTGTTTCCCAATGAGCTTTGATGAAAGCAATTTTTTATTCATAAAGAAGGCTTTATTTCCTTTCTTTATTCTTGTCAAAATTTGCTCGCTGTTTACATTATTGTCATATATTACTGACCCTAGGAAACTAAAAGTCTGCACTCTCATAATTATGTTGTCCCATTTGTACATTCATATCCCTATTTATATTGCTTCTTTTTGCATTAACCCTTTGCCTGCTAACGTGGAGAATATGGTGAGTTCCGAATAATGCTAGCAAAAGGCAGATTGGATTTAACTCGGCATTTCAAGGGTTAATTTCCAAATATTTTGTTTTCTCTTGATTAATGTTCAACCCTAGTTCATTTGCATTCTCATTCTACCTGCGTTATTATTGCCAAAGTGAAAAATGCACTCTACTGTTCTTCTTCTTTTTTAGGCTCTAGGGTTATGATACGGCTGCCTCCATCTTGTACCATGAAGTTATGCTGGAATGTCAGTAACCACTACTAACAGCCTGTTATGTCACAACCCAGACAAGCATAATGTACGCATCTTAAACATGTGGAAACATCATATCTTACTTAATTCTTGTAATGTTGACAGACCCACACAATTTTTAAACAGGTTATTACTCAAATAAGAAACTTACAAATATTATGGCAATAAAACCACTAACAAACCATAAGACAAACAATGCTGCATTAGAACAGCCGACAAAATATAGTGATATTTCATGGCCCCAGTTAGACACAAGTTGCTGCTAGAATTGTAACCTTAATAAAACAGCACCAATTACAGAGGTAGAACCTGGAACAGACGCAATGTCTCAGTCTAGAGGATTAGCAAATGGATAAGTTAAAGGTAAAGTGCACCCTTGTACAGGCACTGAGGCTCTGTACAAGCTGTACAGTCCACAGGGGAAGTAGAGGTATAGCTCTACTCTTTCATGACCACCGGCACTAGAAGGGGTGAGGGGTCAGTGTCACGCCCTGGCCACTCTTTACCCCCGGGAAAGACCCGGTACCAATTGTACAGGAGGCTGGGTGGGCCCCAGGGCCGGTCTGGGTAGGTGCGGAAAATCTTGCCACCCCACCGGGATTCAATCCCCGAACCGTCCATCCCGTAGCCAGTCGCTATACCGACTGCGCTACCCAGCCCACACCAAATGGATACCAATGGTGAAATTATTCCTGTACACACCATGAAGGTATATGGAACAGAAGAGATACAACACCATACAAACTTAATGTTGGTATCAGCTGGTGGTGAGTTGTCAGTTTTATGCCCTTGATACACTGTGAATAGGGAGCTGGGTTGGTCCCAGAGTTGTCTGGATACTTGGAGAAAGAGCTTGAACCTACTGTGATATAACCGTAATTCTTCCATTGTCAAGCCTTCGGCTTAGACACTGCACTGTTACCCTGCTCCAAAATGGACAAGGAGCACAAACAAACAAAACTGGCAGCAGCTCATATCAGTAAAATTTCTGGGACACTTTCTACAACATAACCTAAAATTATGCTGTAACATACAGTAACAAAATTCTTGTAACTTCTGTACCACAATCATTTTCACTGCCCCAACATCTGTTAGTCCAAATTTAGCAAGTCTGTCATCAAAGTTTGCAGAGCATGCTGTTACAAATGTTCTATTCTGCATTACAGAATATGCCCCCTTCCAATTTCATTTAATATTATCGATCCTCCAAGGTAATCACGCTATGTTTTTTTAATAAAAAAATTAGTATTTGTGTCTCATTACCCTTATAACTGTACATTTCTTGAAATTACTATCCACACCAAGATGCTGCAGCCTGACAGACCCAGAATTATTGTACAAGCCGGCGCAATGTCTACATTTTTATGTCACTGACATCACAGTACAATGCTCATAATTATGAAACAGCACATTTGATCAGGCATTGAAGTAAAACATGCTATTTTTACACTACAATAAACACTGCTTCAGAATAAAGGTTATGGTTTCCTGAAACGTGATGTCATGCAATTTGGACGACAGGAAACAACATCCTTCCGAAATGTCCGTACATATTCATCACAATACTTAGGACTGTATCCCACGGCCACTCAAACTCATATCGTGCGAACCTGACATCTCATGCCACTGTGAATGACAATGTGACAGGTCATGTATTTTATTGTTTGCAGCAACAATGAACATATTTTACAGTGACAAAATTTTGTCAGATTTGAATAAAAGTGCAAATAAACATTTTTGAAAGGGAAGTGTACATAAGAATTTTAAGCTCAGTGTATGACAATAAAAAAGAAAACTGGAGAATATTAACCAATAATAAAATTTATGCAATAGTTAAAAAACCCACTATAACAGACAATAAGGTTAAATAAATTATGTTGGTTTGGGCATGTAGAGAGAATGGAAGAAAACAGAATTCTCAAAAAAGTATTATATATAAATTTGGAAAGAAAAAGGCTGATAGGTAGACCAAGAAAAAGATGGCAAGATGAAGTGAGGGAGGATGAAAGACTAGTTGGTGGAAAAGGGCCAAAGGAAAGAGTATATAACAAAGAGGAATGGAAGAAGGTCCTGAGAACGGCAAGGAATCGTCGCATTCTGCACATGCCAATGGAATGAATGAATGAATGAACAGAAGTGGGGACAGACGTGATGTTACATTTGTGAATGTCTGTGCAACTACAAACCTAATGTTGGGAAAGCAGAAGCCTTCTAAATATGATTATACAAATAAACAGCACAGAACAAAAATGATAGGGATACAGCAGCACAGAAATATAACATCACAGACTGCTGCTTTATGCAGAATATAGTGACTTTTCTGTAATCATCCTTCCTTTTACCCTCAAGCCTAGTATGAAAGCAATTAGGTGTTTCATCCACAGGTTTTTCTACTATGATGTTATGGTAGGTTCTGGGTTCAAATATAGACCCGAGAGAACAGCTGTCACAACTCGAGTCTATACTGGTGGAATTCACGTTCCTATACAAGGATTAACCGGTAACGTTACAAGTGACACATGTTTTCATGTATATGGACTTGTTGGATGCAGGTTCACACCACAGAAACACAGTGTGTACTGATACACTACAAGTCTGTTTACATATAAGATTCACACAATAACACAGATCTGGGCAGACTGACACACACGCATCAGCGAGGTTTCAGAAAGCTTGGTGTCCACCTGTTTGCTAGCGAACTTGATGGAGGATGCTCTTTCATCTGCTTTTCCTTTGCTTCCATTTGATCCTATAAGAAAGAAAAATATTCAACTAAATAAATGAGTTTAACACCAAACATCTCTGTCAGGCGCCTACAGTAGAGTCCAGTTGAAACGTGATGGCACATGGTGATGCACGGGAGGGGAAGTGAAGGGGAAACTGGCAAATGGAGTGGGTAGCCAGTACTCTTCACACTACTTTGGAACTTGGTGTATCCAGCATTACTACCGCTGATGCGCACACCTCGGCTGCCAGTAGTCGACTGAACTGACGCCCCTGCCGATTTAAATGGACCCATCCACTTCGCAGAAAGACGAAATCTGGTTTCTGCGCATGTGCCATCACATTTCAAACGCAGGCTACCAGAGTAAGCCACAGCATAACTATGATACTTGCAGAATTTTCTGAACTGCTCACTCTAACAGGTACAGGATGTCCTTATTTAATGTTACCCCCGTGCTGTTTTGTTTTAATGATGATAAATTTCAGTGACTAAAGATTCAATGAATGTTGCCTGAACTTGAACAATGTTTTAGCTGGCAGCTTGTTGGATTTTCAATGCTCACGCTCAGTGGTTCAGCTGTTGTTAATTGTAGCTCTGCTGTAGGCTTTCAGGAATGTAACCCCAATACATGAGGACTGTCTGCATGAATATCAATCTTTTTCCCAAACTTGAAAATGTGTAATCTTTAAACTTTTGTAATTTTCCATTTAACAAAGCATTCCACCGGTGTTGCATATTAACATTTGTCTACCACCTATGCTGCACAGTCTGGAGCGGATTTGCTTAACCTTTCTGGTACTGTAGACCAAAATTTTATCAACGGACATTTCTGTGTACACTTTCATCAAAGAATCTTGTGGGGGGGATTTCACATGTGGGAACTTTCGGACACTGTAACCTATAGTGTGAAGGATCAGTTTCCAAACCACTGTTGGCTGGAAGCTGAGAGCTTACCAGTAGCTTCCTCTGATTCTCCCTGAAGGCTTCCACTGGGTTTGAAAACTGATGATAGTAATCCAGCACATCCCTCACATCCTCCACCTTCTCGGCAGCAATTGCTACGAAATACGACACAACCAGTAAACAACTATTTCCTTGGCCATGAAATCTGCAATTTTTGTGGTAGTGAGTGTGGGCCAAGATAGTGTAGTCAGTATAGTGATTTATTACAGGCTGGATGGTCTGGAGATGGAATCCCATTAGAGGTGAGATTTTCCACACTCGTCCAGACCAGGCCTGGGGCCTCCTGTACAATGGGTTCTGGGTCTCTTCCACTGGGATAAAGCGGCCAGGGGGTGGCATTGACCACCCACCACCATTTAATGGTGAGGTTAAAGAAAGAATAGAGCTATACCTCTACTCCGCCTGTGGGTCTTCATGGCCTCTTGTAGGGAGAACTTTACCTTTACCATGGCAGTGAGTATGAAGATTCTTCTTCTTCTTTAGGGCCCCTCAGCTTATGCCCCGGACCCACCTCAGCCTTAGGCTTATTGTGCAACCCTAAATATTCCAATCAGTACAGAATCAATAACCCTGTGCCCCTTATAAGGAGGCAAAGGTCCCTTACTGAGGCTGTGCTTATATCTTTTGGTTCGACAAACAGGTTCCCAAAGACGTTATGGCGCTGATGAGCCAATGCCTCGCAGCAGCAGATAATATGCTGCACTGTTTCAGTCTCCTTCCTACAAAATCTGCAGGTTGGATCCCAAGAGTATGAAGGTTAGTCTTTGTAGATGTTATTTTATCGTCTTCAGCCTGAAGAAGGGAGCAGCATGTTTGTCTGATATGCTGATCCCCCATCTACCAATCTGTAGGTCATCACAATCCAAAAGACTGCAACCCTAAGTTTCTAACACATACTGGGGTGTGTACTGTGTACTTACTTCTTAAGAAAGTGCCCAAATCCACCAGTGTCTGGTCATCATCATTTCCCTTCCACCTTGGTAGTCGTAACATGTTCCTTGGATGCAACTTCAGTGATTCCTTGTTCCAGTCTACCACAATGACCTGCATCAGCACAACAACTGAATGTACACCTTTATCAAAATCCACGAAATGCACTACAAAAAATCAGGAACTTACAAACCAAAAACAAGAAAACAACACAGATCATACTCTTTCTGGAAAGAATACAATTTGTATATTTGTTTAAAGTTTGCAAGTCCATGCATCATCACACAATTCAAATAAATCAACCAATCAGATGCAACAATTTCTCAAGTTTATTCCTTGACATTTACATACAGCTCAGCATGTTTCGGGCGTCCTCACGCCCATCATCAGGAGCTCAGCAACTGCAGTAGCAGCCTCTGGTTTTACCGTTTTACCGTCGTGGTCGGGCCAGCCGGCCCCACCATGACCAACAGCACTGCTACCACCATGCTCCAACGGTAAAGCCAGAAGCTACTACTGCAGTTGTTGAGCTCCTGATGATGGGCATGAGGATGCCCGAAACATGTTGAGCTGTACATAAACGTCAAGTAATAAACTTGAGAAAATGTTGCATCTGGTTGGTTGGTTTATTTGAATTGCATATTTGTTTTAGAAAATATTGCATCTGGTTGGTTGGTTTATTTGAATTGTATATTTGTTTTAGAAAATGTTGCATCTGGTTGGTTGATTTATTTGAATTGTATATTTGTTTTAGAAAATGTTGCATCTGGTTGGCTGATTTATTTGAATTGTATATTTGTTTTAGAAAATGTTGCATCTGGTTGGCTGATTTATTTGATTTGTATATTTGTTTTAGAAAAATGTTGCATCTGGTTGGTTGATTTATTTGAATTGTATATCTGTTTTAGAAAATGTTGCATCTGGTTGGTTGATTTATTTGAATTGTATATTTGTTTTAGAAAATGTTGCATCTGGTTGGTTGATTTATTTGAATTGTATATTTGTTTTAGAAAATGTTGCAT
>Ga0268261_10001715_pt1 | contig 15316 bp, 6 predicted proteins | sample TergutNc150P1_FD_190353 | JGI IMG/M metagenome (GOLD analysis project Ga0268261, IMG submission 190353) | Nasutitermes corniger P1 segment gut microbial community from laboratory colony in Florida, USA - Nc150 P1 (SPAdes) (version 2) | ecosystem: Host-associated > Arthropoda: Insects > Digestive... | reverse complement strand
GAAACATCAAGAATGGGTGCTCCATATATATATGACATTAGTCACCTAAGGGTTAATAATTTAACCCTTATCCTGCTAACGTGGAGAAAATGGTAAGCTCCTAATAATGCCAGCAAATAGCAGATGGGATTTAATTCGGGCTTTTAAGGGTTAATACCGGCAACATGTCGTTTTGCCCAAGTAACCTTTTTTTTTTTTTTGGACCTTTCAGTTGCTGATATTTTTACAGCCAGGATTCTGATTTTTAAATTCAGTTAATGTTGTTAGTATGGAACACAGAAATTCTAAATAAGTATTATGTAACAGGTGAGGAAGATTGCTGGTACATGAAAATGTGTTGCACAAAAATGCATCCCTTGCTGTACTAGAATGTAGAAATTAACCTTTTGGCACCAGAGTTTTACATTTAAATTTTAGCACACCCTATATGTAAAATGTAAATAATACAGGAACCAAAAAAGGTAGCATTATGAAATAAACGGCATTTTAAAGAGAAAAATGGAGAGCGTGCAGCATGTTTAAAATACTCATTACTTACATTTGTTAAAAAAAATATATATAAAATGCAACATCTGGAGGGTAGCGGTATGCACGGTTCTTAAAGGTTAAATACAGTTCTCCAGCACATTTTATGCGCTATGTGTGATGAAGTGTAATATATGTGTTTGATGTGATTGGTATTATATCAGATAATGGTATTATAAAAAAATAACATAATAATTGGAAAAATAATTTTGTGTTAGGATATGTAGTAAAATGGACACTGTGAATTGCAAAGGAACAATCCAAACTGGCAGACAAGTGATATATACGGATGCAGCACATGCTAGAGCAAAGTGAAAATAAATGTTAAGTTCATTACAATGTGTATGCCTTAGTATTTCATAAAAAGCCTAGTAATAGAAGGCCTACAGTACTGAACCTAAATACTGAACTGTGTTCTTACAACAAAAGTTAATGTATACAGAAGTTGGCACCTCTGCCAGTGTGTTCACACCTTCTATATGTGGTGTTTGCATTTTATGAATTTATGTTCTTGAAAGTGACAGATGTGCTCAGGACTTGGTGTGGTGACATGTGATATAAAGAACGACAAACGCGACGGTCACACACCGAGCATGGTATTCCGTTGAATAAGTGTGATATATAAATATGAGGTATTTTTACTTAACTGTAATTTTAATGTGAAGAAATGGAAAATTATATTTTAGAATAAGGTAAATATGTTTGTATTATAAGAATTTTAACTCGAGGCAAGCCTGTCTCAAGTCACAGTTTGTGGCTAATCCATTCCCTTCAGTCAGTGTGTAGGCCAGGCTGGAAATTTAAGAAATCTATAGTTCAGGGTATGGGCTACAATTGGCCCTTGGACTATGTTTGACACCCCTTGCATTAACTTTGTAGCCTATGTATATATGTATACACAAATGCCCTTACTATTCTGGAGGGTAGTAGAAGTTTCAGCTTGGTATGAATCTATGACTGAGCTCGCATTAGTGCTGTGTTTTGACCTTATGAAGTAGACTGGAGAATTCTGCCTTGTCTTTCATAGAGCAGGATCTAATTGTAAAGCCAATAGATTCACCTGCAAGTATTCATGAACTGATGACACTTATAGAACTCTTAGGGCAGTATTCAGCTAATCTTAACATTGTGTATGATTGAATGTGTTTTCTCCTTTTTCCTGACAGATTACATGTAGAATTGCTGTAGTTATCCAGTTATTCAAACTGATTAAACAGATGCAGAAGTACTTTGTGGCATTGCCACTTTTTAACAGTGATTGTTGTGACATTTTACCCAAAGTTGTTTAAATCTTAGCTGTTTAGGATAGTGTTCTGATAATCACCCACACAAGAGTAATATTTTTCAGCTTAGTCATTCAAGAGAATTTCTTGCCCTCTCAGCTCTGCAGTACAGAATTATTGTTTGGCTCATTACAGAGCATTTTATCATGTTCACAAGTATGTTGCACAAATAGGGTGGTTTTATTGTGGCTCCATCATGATCCTCATGAGTCCTTGTAGTTCTTATCAAGTTTTGAAATTGTTATAAGTAAATCACTGTGCGACATATTGATGTTGAGGATAATTTGGGATGGTATGCAGGAGGGGAGTCTGTCATCATAACTGCAAGTTAGGTATTGCTCAAATTGGCCGTCACTGATGTTTGTGGTTACATAGCGTGAGGTTTACTTTGAAATTCTTTCCCTAGGTGACACGTAATGAGCTGGTTCTGCAAACTGGATAGATTACATTTGCATTTTATCCTTTCACTATATTGAAGCTAATTTTCAAATGAAAGTTTTGAAAAGTTTTATTTTGTTTCTCATATGTAAAGCTGTACTGTATGGTAATACATGTATTCATAACTGTACTATAACTGTGTGTTCAATCTTCCACCTCTGGCAGTGTGTGGTTGTAATGATGCACTGCAGAGAGCATTGCTGCAATATGAAACGGGGCAAAGGCACCTAAAACAATGAGTAAGTGCAGTTGTTGAATTTTCTTGCCTTCACCAGTTTGTCATTCCAGATGTGACCATGTACTGTAGTTTTTATATTACAGCATATATATCAGTACATTTGGAACCCATTAATGCATGGGTTCTAGTTCTAAATTCAGGCCATAATATTCTTTCATTTATTTGATTTCAAATAGGCAGAATCATATTAGTCCACTGAAATGTAAACTCAAGTGTCACATTTTTATACTGACTCCACGACACTTGCCTAGCTAGTACTGCCCACATGCCACATAAGTATTGAGACTGTGAATTATAAGAAGTCTGGTACATCTCCAAAGCCTGTACCTTATTCCAGTCTTCGTTCCAGTATATGCATTGAACATACTGGTGTAGTGGCAACGCTGAATTTGTTCCATTCTTGGCTTGGTCACCAGTTCTGCTGCTTGAGGGTTCCCACAGTTATCTGCTGTACTAGACCTTCCAAGTTCCTGTCACAATTCTTGATCATCATCTCATTTGATGCTATATCACATCCACAGCTAAAACACCTTTCTCCCATATTATGTCCAAGAGTACTGTAGTTATCTCAGGGGCTTTTTATCATTCTTTCTGTTTGTCCATGCCATTGAGTGTATCTGTTTTATATTATTACAGTCTCTTCTTTTATCCCATTAGATCTGCCGAGGAAATTCTTTTCTTAATTCCTCTGAAATCAAGATGAAATCTGCCACCAGCTTTATAGGTGTCACCTTTGTTCCTTGTGCATTTCTTTTCACAGCTTCTGTCAGATTTCATCACTTGCCATAGGAACTAAGTCTTCATTGTACTGCACTCCAATTGTGTCTTCTCAACCCCAGCCAGTTCTGTCATGTGGCAGCTTGAATTTGGGTTTAGACTTTGCAGTGATTAATGTATTCGTTTTCTGTATGCTTCACGGAGTAGGTCCGCGATTGGTTTTAACTACCCATTTCTTTCTTAACTAAGTACATGATGCAGGTTTTTTCTTCAAATATTATAGGTACTCAGTTAGAATGTACCTGCAGTTTTATGGAACTGAAAGGTTCCTTACTGTGTTCATGACAGTCACCATTACATGCTATTTTGAGTAACGTTCCTTGTTATTGCCAGTGCAATCCAGTATATATTATTCTTCAAATTATCAATCAGGTTATAGTAAGGGGAAATGACAGTCAATTATTATGTGATGTTGCAGTTACTTTTATCATTACCCTCATATACTTTCAACTTTTCCACTGTGTTGAATGTAGACAAATGCACTCATATGGTGTACTTTGATTCACTTTAAACTGGTGCATGGTTTGAAAATGAACTACCTCAAAGTACATTGCAGTTGGAAATTAAATACAGAGTACTAAGTGGCTCCATTTCCTAAATGGAGTGCTATATTGCTGCTATTCTTGCACCATGTTACAGCCCATACACTGCCATTTAGTGTAAAATGTCACCATAGGCTCCAGCATGTTGCAGGCACTTCTGCACCATGGAAGGCACAGACTCGCATAATGCCTTTTTTGAAGAAGTCAATAAGAACATCAGTAGATGTTTCTTGGATTTGTTGCTCCAGTTCATGAAGTATTGTTTTAGATCAGTAGATTTCCATTGTTGCTTAACCCCACACACAGAAATCACACAGGACATATTCTTTTGGTCCTTTATGCTACATCCACTGACCAGGAGAATGGTTGTCAAGCCTCACATGAGTGGGAAATGGAAAATGTTGTGGTACTCCATTTTGCATGAAATGCAGTTTGTCATGATCGTCCCACTCAGTAACAGTGGGCAACACACAATTATGAAGCATATTCAGGCAGTATTCACCATTCATTTTGTTTTGTATTTAGTTTACAATTACCCTATAATACACACATTCTGTTTTGACTTTAATCCTGTTCCGTGTTCCAGAAATTTATGTAAAGTTGCCGTGTACATGCCATGATGGTGTAGCTTCACATATTCTTAACCTCAACACGCAATGGAGATTATATGGGTGACCAGTATTTAGACTGTGTCTCTGAGAAATATGCTGTAAAGATGGCAGTTGGATTGAACTTCTTTAGGATACAGTCTAGTTGCAGGCTTTCATGATGTGTATAGTGATGGTGTTATGATAGGGATGATTAGTTCGTTAATGGTAAGACCTTCACATGTATACTGCATGTCTTGTCTCACTGTAGAAGTAAAGGACAGATTGCACAGTACACGTTGTTTTGCATGCTGTATGTAAAAATGAAGTCAAGACTAACCTAAAAATCTTCACTAATATTTATTTAATGCTATGTAGCAGGGCTGGCCAACATGTGGCCCTGGAGTAAAGTATTTGTGGTTCTCAGTCACTTGAATAGTTTCATTAGTATGCCTAGTTTCAGTAATACAGTTTAACAAATTATAATATGTGTACAGAATGTAGTTTGATGGCTTTATTAGCAGAGAAGATGTTTACAAACTGTAATTCATCACTTTTGAGACAGCACACAGTAAACCACTCATTCTTTACATTTTGCCAATTTCAATAAGGCCTACTGCCTTCTTATACATACAAATAGCCCTGAAGCATGTCTTTAATGAATTATGTTGCCCTCCTTTTTGTTGAAGTTGGCCAGCTTTGCTATATAACATGAGCCATTGACAGTATTGTTAAATAAACTATGAAACAAGCTCACAGGAAGTGGCAACCGATAGTTGTCAGATAAAGTAATGACCCTATATATAAAAACGTATGATACGAGTAACAAGTAACTTTATTGGCAGTAGATACATGAAGTTTTATCAGAACTGTTGTTTGCTGGGATGTGATGCCATGTAGTCTGGTACAAGGTTAACATTTTAGAGGAAAGCACTGTCTATTTCTTCAGGGTAGGAGAAGATGGTGGCAGTCTGTTGCTTCAGAATGTTGGTAACCTTGTAACAGACTACATGTTTCACATTCCAGAAGACTCCACTCTGTATTTTCAGTGACATAAGAGCTTCAAATCTCATAATGTTTTGTTATTTAACATATTTGCTGGAATGTTTTGATGTAATTAGCCTCATTTTTGTTCTTTAGGCTGTAGCATACTATGGCATTAAAATGTGGGGAAATTGATATTGGACATTCAATATTTCCTTTACATCAATTCACATACACAAATATTAAATGCGACATATAATGATGTTACCTCATGGGAACATAGTATATAGGGGACTGCAATGAAATTTATTGTAACCAAAGCAGGAGCTGGGATATTTCAGTCATTATAGTGACTAGGATATGGGGTGGATGACTGAGGAATCAGGGTTAAATTTGTGGTAGGAAGGACAAGAAATTTTATCTGCTCAAAAACATCAGACCAACTCTGGGGCCCACCCAGCCATCTATGTTTTGGGTACTGGTGGCAGTTGACTTCTCACTTTCATATGGTGCCAAGGTTAAGAATGTGTGGAGCTATACCTCCAATTTATATGCCTTCATGGCATAATGCTTATGAAAGCACAGGGACAATGCAACCTTTTTTAATTGTAACCAAACTTCTGTGCTAACTTTATATCTCTTGAAGGTAAGAGTCAGCAAGTGAACAGATTTGTTGGTGCTTATTGCTGGTTATACTGCTTAATCTGTAGTGATCCTGAGGGGGCTCTGATTGTGTATCGCACACCCACATACCTGATGTAAAAGAATGCTTGTCTGCAAAATCTGTTTGTAAAGGTCTTCTTGACAGTATGTTCCAATTGCAGCATGTTTTCTGCAATGCGTTACAAGGCACTAAGCTGTAACTGCCTTACCTGTCAGATACATGGCCTCAGTATTATAATGGTACCCCGAGAGCACAGGGCTGAAGATGAATGTATTTTATGATATCAAAATGTTACGAAGTGTTGGAAGTAAATATGCTACTGCAGAATCTTAGTTTGTATACTACAGGAGTATTACTGTATGTGTAATAAACCCTTCTCAAAACAGAAGGTCATGATAAATATGTAAGTCTGCATTGTTTATTCATTGTGTGCATTTTCTTATGATATTACAGGCTGTGGTAATTTATTCGGTTATTGTTGATTTACAAGAGCAAAATAAGGTGTCTCATTGACAAGCATAATTATTGAACAACATTTATTTAATTAAACTTTATCTGACAATGGTGTATGGTCATGGTCATTGACCAAAATTATTATCGCAGCCACAGGGATTGAGACAAGCACATTCTATTGCATGAAGTTGGAGTCCCATCCAGCCTTCAGAACATTTTAGGTTTTTTAAGTTGAAGTGATGAACAGTACCAACTTTCAGTCATGACTAAACACCTTACTATCTGGGAATAGAGTGTTTTCTTTACCAGTAGTGTGGGCTGGTGGCAAGATTTGAACTTTGAGGAGGGTCTCAGTTTTATCTCGGGGTAAACAGTATTATTATTGTTGAAATGCTGCAACACTCAACCAGCTGTACTGCACACATTGCAGTAATGCAGAGCATTGTTGGTAAAGGGTAATATGGTGAAAAGAACTAGGTTCTGCAAATCGACTTGAAATCCCTGTTTAATTATTTCATTAGGAATTAATGTGACGACAGTTATGGTAACTTTGCCAATTCTGTAAGACATTTTAATTTCTTAGGAACACTGTGTATAATTCCAGACAATATAAATTAGAGGAGGAATGCTGTAGTAATTAATATGGGGCAAAGAAGCCCACCAAATTCGTGAGAAATGTAGTCTGTCTTTTTAGTCTTCACCGTTGCAGATATAAATGTAGAGTACAAAGTGTAATGTGTCATCTAACCTTGCAGACAGGCGCAAGATTGTTACTCCTTTGGCATGGCTTCCGTCAAGAAGCATTTCCCTACTGAGGAGAATTTCAAGAGGTTCTTGTGTGTACTGAGCAGTTGTGGATTGTTTCTACACTGTTATTTCGATGTTACGTGTCTTAAGATATGGTTTGGAGTTATTAGACTTTTGACAGTGTTCTCATTCATCCTAGGATGTTGTGTATGATGGAGGAATATCTTGTCGTTTTGACATACTTCTGTTTGCTGTAAATACAAGTAAAATCAATAGTTAAAACAGAATTACATGTGGGTTTTTTAGGTTATGATATTTAATCACTAAAATTTATAGCATTAGACCTTCAGGTTCTAGATTGACTGAGAACCCTGCATGCTTAATTGGTTGATGATGCTGTGGCTTCTAATGTGCGAAGTTGTCTGAACATGAGAATGTTTTGTTCACATTTATTTAACACTAACTGTTTTAACAAGTTTTATTTTGTCCTGAATTTAATGTTTCAGTTTGTGATCTCTAAAGGTTATGCTTGCATTTACATAATTTATATGTGCCATTAAGATGGAATGTAACTTTACAAGAGAACTGAGATTATTGTACCTGGTGAGAAACCTATCATTTTAGTAAGGGGAGAGCAGAGGCATCCAATATATTGCAACAACAGGCCTAAAATACAGGAGTTGATGCTATAGCAGTATAGAATATTGTGATTTTAACATTCTGTATTTCTTGTGACTTTTGTTATGGACATTTATAAGGACAAAATATGCATTGACTGTCTACCTTATATAAGAATCAAGAAGGATTCTCCAATATATTACACAAAAATATACCTGTTGTATGGTGGTATAAAGGGTGGCTTGTTATGTACCATATTCCACAACACTCTGGTCTCTGGACACTAACATGTCAAACAAGTGATCTCATTAGAGCCCATCTTATTCATATACTAGAGCAGTTAATTCTGTGCTACATCAAAATTAATTATCTCTCAAATGTTTAATCCACTGCAGAACTTTCATAAAAAAAAAAAGAAGCTGTGACTTTGTAGGCTGTATTCTTTCGTTTGTTCTAATTCCTTTATAATTTTTACACAACAATTTTTAAACATTTTTGCATAATAATGTCACTTTGTGACATTCACTGACAACTGTAGATCATATGTATCTGTCCTGCGTATATTGATAATATATGTGTCGAAGGTGACTTTTCCTGTTTCGTGATGTCCTTTTATGGGAAAACAATATTGACCCAAACAACATGATTTAACCCTTATCATATGGAATCGACTGTTCGTCTGCAGTTACACCAGTGTTGTATATACACAGCATAGAATTGCAGGCTGTTTTGTACTTGTCAAACTTGAGAACTGAACCTCTGTAGCACTGCCTCTAGTTCACATGCAAAATGTAATCCCTGAAGAGACCACAACTCCCATCTTCTCTCCCTTAACCATTTTTACCCCTTGTTGTTATGTACAACAATAAAGTTTTGTTATACCTGGCCAAATTATTTGGGTGCCTCTGGTGTATAAAGTGAAAAAGTTTGATTTAATTGATTGATGTCACAGTATTAAGAGATGATCTGATGTAAAGGAACTTGTCCTGTTGTTATTGTTATGTATTGTATATTGCTGTGTGTTATTTGTAAAGGCATAGTAACAAGTGGTATGGCTTGTCTAGTCAGTTTATGGGTATGCGTTGGAATGAAGGTACAGGAAACTGTTATGTTCTCAGGTAGGTTTATATTACTACAGTAAAGCTGCAATATCCGGCCCTCTCCGGGACTAGAAGGTTGCCGGGTGTAACTTTTTTTAGATATTACAATGTAATGCAGTAATGTGCATCTTGGTAATGTGCATCGTGGTGTATCAAGCAGTCTTACGGATGGACCTAGTCATTTAATTTGTCACTTGATATCCTGTCATGTTTTCCCTACCACAATTCCTATTCCTTTTTCATCACTATGTATATAACGTGGTGTATGCATATAATCTAGGGTAAACCAGCAGGATGCCAATAATTAGTGGCTGAACTTTGAGAATTCGTACTAGTTGCTGCTGGTTGATAAAATGACATGTAATGGTCCTCTTAGTCATTTTCCATTCAAAAGAGCTTTCTAGATTGTCCAGTGCCTGATTTTACAACTTTAAAGATAGTATTGTGAATACCTAATTCTTCATCAGGCACTGCAGCTTCATTGTTTGAAAGTTTTGGCCTCCTCAACTACTTCCTTCCATTTAACCCAATCCTGGATGCATTTTGTCCAATTATTTATTTTCATAATTCTTAAATCTTCTTTTATATCGTTTTCCCATTTAAGTTTTGGTCCTGCTAGTCTTGTAGCTGTCGGTCTCCACTCGTGTAATTTTTTTACCATCCTACAATTTGTCATTTGGTGTCATGGCCAAACCAACTTAATCTTTGGACCTTAATATTGTTTGTTGTATTCTTATTTCTTATTAGGTTATTTAATGCATCATTTGATTTAATTCCCCATGTGCCATCTCTTTCCTTTGTAGGTCCGAATATTCTTCTTAATATCTTTCTTTCAGTTACTAATAATTTTCATTTCATAGATTCTTTTAGCACTCATGTTTCACTGGCATATGTTGTCACATGTCCTGTAGTCCAGTATAACTTTTGATTTGGCTTTCATTGATACTAATTTGCTTTTAAATATTGTTTTATTGGCATAATAAGCTTTATTGTCCAGAGCAATTCTGTCTTTAATTTACTTTTCAGTAGAATTATCTCCATTTACAATTGATGCAGAATATTTATTGGATTTTACTTGTTCTAAATATTTCTAATCAATATCTATATTATTCTGACTAATTTTTATTTCTTTGAACACCTTAAATATTTAGTTTTTAGCTCATTTACAATTAATCAAAAATGTATTGATTGATTTTTAAATTTTTGAAATGCATCAGTTAATTATAATTTTGTTCTTGTAGTTACCAATATATCAGCTGCATAGGCAGCACACTGTTTTACACGTGTACATATATTTCCTCTTAAATCTAGTTGTTTTAATATTACGTCTACAACTACACTATATAAAGTTGCAGATAGAGAATATCCTTGTTTTACCCCAGATTCTACTTTAAACTCTTCTGTGTATGCATTGTTTATCTTAACTCTTACTCTAGTACTGTTTAGAGTTAGCTCAGTTTTGTTACACTATATTGTGCCAAACATTCAATTATCTTATACCTATATACATAGTCAAAAGCCTGTGTTATTGTCAGCAGGTACATTATGCAGATCTGTATTATGTTCATAGCACTTTTCAAAAAGTTGTCTAATTGTGATTGTATTGTCCATTGGAGGTCTATTTGGATGAAATCCCATTTGACATTCTTCCCATTTTTTTTCAACTATGCCAGATAATCTCTTATTTTATTTGCAATATTAAGTAATGTAATTGGTCTATAGTTGTTACATTTAATCTGTCTCCTTTTTTTATATTGGACATAAAATTCCTTCATTTCTTTGTGTTGGAAGTTTTTCTTTATCCCATATTTTTAAAATTAATTTATATGGTTTCTGTTTCAAAGTTCTTCCTCCATTTTTTATCAATTATGGGGGTATATTATCTGTATCAGCAGCTGTGTTAGACTGTAGTTAATGAATTATGACATATATTTCATTATACTTTGGTGATGACACATCATAGTTGTCACTTAAGCTCTTTGTTATAGAGACAGACGTACTTAATGTCTCTTTTGGATTAAGAATATTATGAACATATTCTTTTTATCTCTTCAGTACTTGTTCTGTTTGTGATTTAACATTATTCTCAGAATCTTTACGATTTGTAGGTAATGTTGACTGCTGCTGGTTAAAATATTTTACCTCTTCAATAAATTTCTTTGTTTCACTTCTTTTATTAGCTTAATCTAATTTGAAATATTTTGTTGTTAAGCCATAGTTTCTTTTTTTGTTTACATACTTTAGTTGCATCTGTTCTCTCTTCTTTATAATTTTCTTGATTTGCTCTTGTCTTTTGTTGAAGGCAGTTCATTCTTGCTATATTCTTTTGTTAATGGCCTGTCTGCACTCTTTATCCCACCATTTATTCTTTGGAGACTTTTCTTGTAATTGAATTTGGGGGGGGGGGGGCAAATTTTTGCTATTGCTGTGTTTATATTTTCTCATTCTTCATTAATTTCTGATGATCTGGTATATTTTTCAGACTGTTACATGATAGTACTGTCTGAGTTTTGTTGGGTTTTTACAGTTACTTTGTTCCATTTTTTAATTGTATGTTTTTTTCAGTATATTGTTAATAATTTTTGTTTAATTATTTCTTTGTGAAGCGAATGATCTGAATCCATATTAGGGCCTCTCATGGATCTTATATTTTGAATTACTTCTTTTTTATTAGCATAATCAATTTAGTTTTTGGTAGTTTGATCCAGAGATGTCCAGGTTGTTTGTTGTATTTGTTTATGTTGGAATCGAGTATTTATTGTTATCATATTATTTGCAAAAGCAAATGCACATAAGATTTTGCCATCTCTGTTTGTTTCTTCATGTAAACTGTATTTACCTGTCACATTACTATGTACTTGTTCTTTCCCTAATTTTGCATTTAGGTGACCAAGTGTATAAAATTACTATATCACTCTTCGGAACTTTATCAACTGCAGTGTGTAAACCTTCCTAAAATTGTTCTTAATCTTCTGTTGGTGCATACACATTAAGGGTTTTATATTGTTATATTTACCTTTGAGCCTTAATTTACATACTTGTTTATTAAATGGTTAAATTCCTAAAATATACTTCAGTGCTTTCTTCATAATTACAAGGCCAGTACCAGCCTGGCCTGTTTTATTAAGTCCACTGTAGTATAATTAATAATTATTTCTCTTGATTAGAACATTTCCACTCCTTCTTGTTTCTTGTATTGCAACTATTTCTAATGGGTATTTGCTAGTTGTTCTCCCAGTTCTTGCATTTTGCCTGGTTTTAAAAGAGTCAATACATTCCAGGTTCCAATACATTTACTATTCATTGTGTTTCTTTATACTCGCTTTGGTCTGCATCCAATAATCCATCCGCCTTTTCCTCATTGAGACTTCTTAGCAGTCATTTTTTACAGGACTAGGGAGCTGGCCTAGTGCCCAAACCGTCACTACTTTGTAGGACCTAGGATTTTCTGTTAGGGTTTACGGCAGTAAGGTCCCAATTATAGTGTTAGGAACTCACTTTTTGCCCTTGCATGACTTTGCCGTGTCATGCACATTTTCCAGGAGTCATGAAGAGGGCATGCATGGGACTTGGCAAGAATACGTAGATTCCTTGTATTATGCTAGTACATTACCCACAGCAAGTAAGGTACCACTGAGACCACTTACTGCCCTTTGGCCCCCTATTGTGAATACCGTGCTGCCTTAATTTCTGATCTGGTGCATATTTTACAGAATTGAATAGTAATTGTGTTTACTTTACAAGCCCCAGTTCTGTACCTCATGGATGGAAAATCCTGCTACAGCTCATCTTACATTAGAGGCTGAATAATTACCTAGTTTTCATATACATGTGCTTTTGTTTGTTGCACAGCGCTTCACTACAGTTCGTTCACTGTCACAGTATTGTGACTATTGCGACACTTTTTTGTGTAGTTTACATAGCTGCCAATCAGAGTTCTTTTCCTGAAATCTTAGTTGTGTAACATGCCATTTACTGTGCTTATGCACGGTCTGTACATATCAAATAGCATTGCTTCTTGGACATTATGATCAGGATAGCAGTGATGCAGCAATTTTTCCTCCTCATTCTCCAAATTCCCTAACATTCATTCCATCATTCTGCCCTTTGTGTCAACACCAGGATCTGCATTGGCCTGTACGATAGTATTTTGACAGAGCCTCCCACTGCAGTTGAGACAGGGTTACTAAATAGCCTTCAGAAGAAAAATTTATTTCTTGCTGTCACCCCACAACATGAAACTCAAATGCCTACTTTATCCCTGTAGTGAGTTTGATTGTGTGTAATGCCAACAGTGCAGTGGCAAATTACAGCATGATATCTTCTTCCTCTTAGGTGGCATTACAGTCCAATGCAGACCTTGACCCCCTAATGGACTCCCCCCAGTCAGCATGACATGATACATCTTGTGTTAAATAAGGATGTTCAGTGGGCTGAAACTGACCTTGTCATCCATGTACAAAGGATATGGTATGAAAGTTAGGCTGTGCTCCTTGCAGAATAAGCAGCATTAAAATTCTGTTGGAATTAACTGTTTTGTTTTCTTCTGGTTGTGAGAAAGATGTGTTTTACTGCTGAACATTTGTGAATGGTCTGTGTCAGTATTGGATGTGTATCTGGAAGTACTGCATGTTGTTATTTTAGCCCACATACCACTTTTACTATTGCCTTAAACATGGGAATGTGATTGATAGTATCAGCATGTGTAATGTGTGCAGCAAATGCTATTTTACAGTAGTTCTAATGTTACAAAATAAAAAGTTATTTGTTTATTCAGTAGTTACATGTTCATAAATTTTTTAAGTCTTTGTTTATAATAGGCATATCATACTGCTTTCAGAAATCACAATAATATGATGGAAATGTCTATTTTTGTGGTTTTAGCATGGTTAGGGTCAGACACTGTAGTCATGGCACAGTACCTTGCTAGAGCTAAGATGGTATTGTGTAGCTACTAATACATTTTAAAAGGACCTTTCTTCCATACTTTCAATAAAATGCCTTTCACAGTTGCATTATTTGTTTTACACGTTATTCCTATGATAAGTACACACTACCATCAAACATTGCTGTCCAGGTTTTAACCTCATTCCATGTTTTGTCTTTCCTTAGATCTTTACCCTTCTTTGTTCTCTGCCTTGTTCTGCCTCTACAGCAGCTTTGACACCCTTCAGGATTCAAGCCAAATTCATCCATTTTTGTTGATCCTTTTCTTTCATTAGCGTATGTCCAACTCATTTATACTTCAGAGTAGTTATTTACCATCAGCACAGCTGTTTATTGCATTTTATTAGAGGATAATAAGGCTACATGTTTCAACCACTAAGTAATCATCTTCAGGCCATTAAAATACATAAAATTATGATTTGCAAATTCATTTTTGTATAGGTAGATATCAATGTTTATGTCATTATTTTTGAAGGTATGCCTATACAGGCCTGGACAGGCCCTTGATTCTGCAGGAGGTTGAGGCTGATAGGATGAAGGAGGCAAGGTTGTCAGATACCGATTCGACCCCAGGAACATAGTGCAACCAGAAGAATTAAGTCGAAGAATTCCAGTGACCCCCATCGAGAATCGAACCCGCGAATTTCCGGCTACTGCTTACCCCGTATGTCAATATAAAATTTTAAAATATTGCAATATACAGAGTGATCAAAATTCTGTGCACCTGACGATTGTATTATAATCAGCAGGTGCACAGACTTTTTGATCACCCTGTATTTGCTAATATAAAATTTTAAAACAAATATTTGATAAGTAATGTGATGTCAAAATAGTGTCGGTATTGAGAGGGTGTAGTCTATTGGTTCGTTTTCCGAAGCTCGTTTGGTTGCGTTATTTCCTTTTGTCGTCCCGGGGAAATGCGGCTTGTACGAGGGTCGTTCGGAAAGTAAAGAACGTTTTGCCATACAAAGATATCTATTGATAATAGGAAAGAAACAGAATATGCAGGTTTTATCACACACCTTCACCTACTTCTCCACATAGTCACCTTGGACATTGAGGTACTTGTACCGTGACACCGGTTTACTTATTCCCTCCTCGTACCAGACGGCCGCCTGGCTATTCAGCCAGTCCTTGCTGCATGATGCATTCCATTGGGACACATTTAACCCTTAAAAGCCTGAATTAAATCCCATCTGCTATTTGCTGGCATTATTAGGAGCTCGCCATTTTCTCCACGTTAGCAGGATAAGGGTTAAATTATTAACCTTTAGGCTACTAATGTCATATATATATGGAGCAACCATTCTTGATGTTTCTAGATCACACACAACGACGCAGCACAGTCGGTAGGACTCTTCTGGACGAGTGATCAGCTCGTCGCAGAGACCTCTACCTGACAACACACGACAC
>Ga0268261_10001714_pt1 | contig 15318 bp, 8 predicted proteins | sample TergutNc150P1_FD_190353 | JGI IMG/M metagenome (GOLD analysis project Ga0268261, IMG submission 190353) | Nasutitermes corniger P1 segment gut microbial community from laboratory colony in Florida, USA - Nc150 P1 (SPAdes) (version 2) | ecosystem: Host-associated > Arthropoda: Insects > Digestive... | reverse complement strand
AGACCCAGACGCACGCGGACAAACAGCTAAGCACTACATGAACCAAGTGGCAACAAATAAGCAGCAGTTGGGGATACCCCTGATGATGGGCTGATAGAGGCCCGAAACATGTAGGGTAGAGACATATAAATAAAGAAATATTACAAAAGAAAGTGGCATCTGTTGGTAACCCTTATCATAATACTGATATGGTGACTTTGCTTGGATGATAGGGAAATGTCACGCTTTTTAGAAGAGCCTGGATGTGGGGGTGGTGCAGTCTGTATAATGACTAGGCCCCAGACTGAATGACTGAGGAACTGCAGTCTGATTCCTGGCAGGGCATGAGATCTTTGTGTATCCCATACTATGCAGACTGGCTGTAGGGCAAATCTAGCCTTGTATTTGGTGGTAAAGGAGGCTCTTTGACAGGAGGTAAGGCAGCCAGAACATGAAGCTTACCAGTCATCTCCCCCAGTGCTAAGGTTAAAAATGAATGGAGCTACACTTGTACACTTCCTATTTGTCCATAACATGCACAAGGATAACTTTACCTTAACCGTTATCTTTACCCTTGAGAAGACTTAAGTGTGCCAAAGTTTGTTAATATTGTGACCAATTTAATGTGAGCTTTCCTCTGTGATTAATTTGGAAGTATCTTGCCATCTCATATTACCATTGAAGTTTAATAGCTGAATATGCATGCAGAGCCTATGAAAGTGATTCAGAATTCTGAATCTTCACACAAGTTATCTCACACATTATTGTCGTCATCTTTAGTTTAAGGTGAGTAATGCATATTTGCAACAAATGTATCATTGAAACTGATATGTTGAATGTGTTCTCTTATCACAGTCTTTGTTGATGGTACCGAAAAGAACGATGCAGGGTGTAATTTTAACAGTTCTATTGAAACCAAAGTATTTTACTTTTGCACATTGTTGTGTTAGAAAAAATAACAGGAAAGTATTAAAACTTGAACAGGCTGTTTCTAGCAGAACAGAAACAAACATTAAAACTTGTAAAATAGTCAGTACCTCCTTTAGACATGAAGTGTGTGATTAATGTAATTTGCAAAAATATTGCACTATTCATGAACTGGAAACTCAAATTGTGTTAATAGTCAAGGAAATTAAATTTGCAAGGATAGAAGTTTAAAGTCTTCTGGGGTTTTACTGTGTATCATTTGGCAAATAATTCTTGAAGAGTTCAAAGGTTGGAACAATTGTAGTCCTGTCATATGTCAGGAATTACATACCCAATTAGTAATTACATACCCAATTACATACTGTAACATTGCAGAAGACTTAAATCTTAATTAACACCAGTGTGACTACTTCAAATCTTGCGCAACAAAGGATGGCCCTATACACCAACTGTCAGGAGTATATGAACTTCAGAGCCACTCTAAGTATCATGAAGTAGATGAGAACTGCAGTCTTCTGTGTTACTACGCGACGAGTAGTGGTAATTTATTACCGACGTTTCAAGACAACCTGTCGGAATGGTTCTCCCGAAACGTCGGCAAAAAATTACCACTACTCGCTACATAACCCAGAAAAACGCAGTTTTAATAGCATGCTCTACATCCACTTTTTTGGGTCTCTGGAACACCGATTAAATGAATGAATGGGATAAAACCGATTAAATGAATGAATGAAAGGGATAAACTGGATCAGTATGGTATTAACAGTTGAAGTTCACCAGAACAGTTTTCAAGTCTGCAATATATATTGAATGGAGTGCTATATTATGTGCTGTACCACAGCAATTCCGCAATTTTTGTGTCTGACAAAAACGTTATTTTCGAAGTGCCCTGAGTATCGGCATGTTTGTTAGGGCGCGGGGCGATTCCTCACGCGTGGAGTGTTAATGAGGGACACTGAAAGAAAGCAAAAAGCCCCTGGTTTTCGCTGTCCTCGAGTCCAGGGTAATCTTTCGTCCGGACACATTCTGTTCTCCGAAAGTACAGAGCTACGTCACCCCACTCTGCTACTGAACAATAGACGAACAGCTTCGGTCTATTGCCTGTAGACTGTCGACATCCGCGCTCATCATCGTTGGCAACATGGAGCCGTACACGTCAGTGTGTAAAGGAGAGCTGTGCGGTTTTAGTATGTGAAAGAGTTGTGTTAGTGGTTCATGTGTGATACCTAATGCGATTTAATGTAATTCGACTGCTTTTATTTAATACTGGGTTTTCTATAAGTTGAAACATAATTTGGCTGTGGTAGAAACAATGGCTAGTCCGAGAACTCGGAGAGTACTTCAAGATTTAAAGCCAAGGGACGATAATTCCGTAAGTGTGATTATATGTAGCATATAAACGAAGGTGAGAATATTCGATCTAGCATAACGGGACCTGATGCATTTTCTTCGATTGGAGTGTACGTAATGCAGAATAAAGGCAGTAGTACTTGACATTTTTGGGTACGTGACGGGTAAGAGATAACCACACGAAATTGAAATAGTTAAAAATGTTAGTTTGTTTCCAAAGAGTTGTCTTGATTTCATGCAATGTGTATGGAATGCAAGGTCATGTTACATTAAAAATGCGCAGTATATACAGAGCTTGTGAATTCTTCCAAGCACTTCTACATCTGCCCTGTTGCAACATATTTAAAACTGTCATGGAACGTAATTGTCAAAATATTGTTACCTCTTTGAAACTGGATTATAGGCGGCTTGAACGTTACAAATTATCAATGATTACCAACTATTATAAGACTTGCATGTATTATTTTCTCTCATATTGAATACATTAAATAATTTTTGATATTGTTATCTATCTGGGGTTCAGTTCCCTTCAGGGACAAGTGATTTTCGTCTTTAAAGCATACAGACCAGTTCTGGAGCCTGTCAACTGTGGAATTTTTCTGTGGGGTAAGGAAGTTGGGACACGAAGCTGACCATCTCCACCTGTTTCTGAGGTTGGGGATGCCTGGAGCTGTACCCATACTCCACCAAGTTCCTTAATGGTGTGCTGTTGTATTAAGCATGTGGAAACTTCACCCTTTTGTACCAACTGTGATGATGATCATCATCATTTTTATGAAAACCATGATAAATTTTAACATTACCATGTCTCATGTAAAATAATTGTTTACCATTCCTTATATACCAGTACTTATAAAACTGTTGACATCAATGTAAATAATGTTAAAAATTACTCCTCTATGTGGGAAATAGTTAAGCGAGGAGTTCCACAGGGATCGGTTTTGGGGCCTCTGCTTTTTATTATTTATATAAATGATTTGCCAAGGCAAATTAACCATTTTACCATTGTTGTACTATTTGCAGATGACACTAGTTTTCTAATCACAGATAAAAATTATGAAAATCTAAATCAAATGATTTGTCTCACTTTAGATTGTACTAGCAGATGGTTTAAGGCAAATTAACTAGTACTTAATTTAATGGAAACTAACATAATTAAATTTTCTCCTTCGCATTTCCTTCATTCACAGTTGATAAATGAACATAATAGTACTACAATAAGTGAATTGCCTGAAACGAAGTTTTTGGGTGTGCAAATTGATAATCATTTGAAATGGAAATGTCGTATAGATTGTATTCTGACAAAATTGAGTACAGCTGGTTTTGTAATTAGACAGTTGTTTTATGTACAAAATCTGCAAACCTTACGAATGGCATATTTTGCTTACTTTCATTCAGTTGTCAGATATGGAATTACATTTTGGGGCAATGTAACTAATAGTTATAAGGTTTTCAAAATGCAAAAAAAGTTAATAAGAATAATGTCTGGAGCAGAACCAAGAGCATCTTGTAGAGGCTTGTTTAGGAGACTTGAGATATTACCTGTTCCGTGTCAATATACACTATCTTTGATGCTATTTATTATAGATAATCCGAACAATTTTCAGACAGTTTCATAAGTTCATGGACTACATACAAGAAGTAAAAAATAAACTTTTCATTCCAAATACAAACCTTCCTGCTGCAACTTCACTCAGCATGTGGGCAGTGGGTTTTGTTAATGTGATTAACCCATTGGCATACTACTTTTTATAACACATGGCGCACCTATAAATACTAATTTTTAGGCGAAAATGGCAATTTTGTACATTTATATTTTATTGATGCAAAATTAATTTTTATTGACTTCAGTACATGCCCCTGTTGTGCTGTGATGTTGGGTTGGTCTCTGAATTGCATCTCACAGCCGGCTGTGTATTAATGGACCTAGCGAGCCCGGCCGTCTGTGTATGCCAATGGGTTAATGAACTGAAGTGGCAGCTGATAATTGTCAGATAAATAATAACCCTATACATAAGAGAAATGTGTCTGGCCCCAATTCTGTATTAATTCTGCTGCTGCTGCTTTTGTGATGATGATGATGATGGTGGTGGTGGTGGTGGTGGTGATGATGATGATGATGATGATGATGATGATGATGTGAGGGTGATGATGACAACAAAAAGTGCAAAACATCATCATTATCATCATCATAGCAGCAGCAACAACAAGAACATGTAAGAAACCAGGTTAGTGGATAGATTTTAAGTTTTGATTTCTTGGTTGGAAAATATTAATGAACATTTCCATATGTAATTGATTATGTGGTATAATGTACAGACATTTTAACACTAAAGTGTCGTATTTTATTAACCTTTTAAAGACCTGTGCTTCTGTATGCGTGTAGGAAAACACCACTAGAAATTCATTTTACATATTGAGACAACATGGAAATGTACTGCATCTTTAAGATGTGTTACATAATGTCTGTTTATGTTCCTCAGAATATCATTTATTTCGTAATCCTTGTCTGTTCAAATAATTCATTTTTCATAAGCCGTGTACTAAAATTTAAATATGTACCCTGGTAGGTTAAAGTTTAGAGCTGCACATATAAATGATATTTAAATTCTGGAGATGAAGCATTGACAATTATAAAATAATACTGGCAACTACACACAGAACTTTCCTTATTTCACTATTGAATGTAACCCCTGTATCTTACTGAAGTAGTAAGAAGTAGACTGTGAAATACTTGCATGACATTATACAATTTATTGCCTGAATTGATTCATTAAGCATGAGGCAACACAGGGACTGAATGTAAGGTACACAGGAAGACCTTCAGAGAAGAAGGAAAGACCAGTTATGTTTCTGAACCTTATGAATTTCTTCACAGACTTCACCCTTAGTATGTTGCCACCAGGATTTTCGCCACTGTATTGGGGTGGGTACAGCTAGAAAATTTGCCAGCAAACTTAAATTAAGCTGTTTAACCCTTTAAAGATGAAGCGCAGACTGTTTTATTTAAAGACTCAGTTCGTACCTTGCAATAAACACTTTTTATCTCGTTTATAAAAACCAATCAATTTATGCTGTAAGTGGCATGAATCGCCGTTTGTTCTCAGATAAATACAAAACACATAAATACAGTGTGGGCAGAGCATAATGTTGTTGAATGTTAAACCGGTTGGTGCATCACGTAACCAGTAGGCTTTAAAGGGTTAAGAAAAATGTTATCTTAACCCTAAGAGTTCTGGGTCTCTGTATTGAAACAGTTTTGATTAGAGTAGAATTAATGGTATCAACATGTGGTGTAGTCCCTTCTTTTTTAATTCTCTGAATGATATTAAGTTTGATTTTTCCAAAAATCCAAGGTGGGTGCAGGTATATGGTTTACTTTGTGTACCCATATACATGCAGGTTGCTGTTGCTGCTATTCCCATCACAACTACTGCCACCACCACCACCACCACCACCACCATGACTACTACTACTACTACTACTACTACTAGTACTGTTGCTGCTGCTACTGCTACTGATTTTCTGTTTCTTCTGTTTTTAAACAATTTATGGTAGTAAAGTTAAAAAAAGTCTTTCTTCCTTATATTTGGCCACACCATATGTGTATTTAACAGATAATGTAATATCTGTGTTTTCTGTGGCAAGCATTAATGAAACACAAGTTTCAATTTTTGAGCACAGCACAGACCATTTACTTTTGGGTGTTTTTTCACATCTTCTTTCCCCAGTAAAGTTATTATCCATGTGCAGTAAGTCTTTATTTGAGCTGCGGTAATAAAATGCACGCTCTGATGCTTTACAGAAATGCTTTGAATGCAGTGCCCGCAATCCACAATGGGCTTCTGTCACTTATGGCATCTGGATTTGCCTGGAATGTTCTGGGAAGCATCGTGGTCTTGGTGTACACTTATCTTTTGTTCGATCCATGAGTATGGATAAGTGGAAGGATATTGAACTTGAGAAAATGAAGGTATTTGCTTTTGCGTTATACATTCAAAAGATTAATTAATTAATTGGTCATATCTGCAACTGTTTCTACCTCAGTGTTTTTATTTATTTCTTTGTTTGTTGATTGAAGCTGTCAGTAACCAGCGTGAAATAGTTGGATGATTCTGGATAATTAATGGGAAAGGGTGTTGAAGGAAGTGATTATGGCCACATTTTAAGGTGGTGGTCTGGCATTTGCATGGAATTATTGAAAATCCCATGCAGGATCGTTGGTGTCCTGGCCAATAAAATTCACACTGAACACCACAGAATACAAGTGAGAAATGTTACAGCTTGAGCCAGTTTGCATGGTATTGTGATGCTGATGGAGACATATTTAATGATGAACTTTTAGGTAAAATATTTAAACTATATTGAGCTTATTATAATAATTACAAAATCTTGTATATAACAGATATTTCCTTCCGATTGATGGTGTGCAACATGAGCTGTGTTGTGTTACATCTTCTGTGCCCATTGGCTGATGTGCACACGTTTCCCATTCTCATAGTTTTGGTAACTGGGAGAAAAATAACCAATGAAAACAGTTGATGCGAAGATGTTGTGTGATGGGGAGAGAGTGATTATTTTTCTGCATGATCTAAATGTACGTGATAAAAGGTGTGTATGCCTGGACTGTAACTGATGTTTTACTCATAAGTGAAATGCACCAGAATGTAACTGACATGAACATATGATTGACACATATCATACCTTATGTTGCTACTGAATACAAGTATTTATTTTTGGATAGTGACATGGAAAAAAAAAAAGGATTTTGTGTGTGTGTTTTTAACTACATGGAGCAAAGTGCTTCTTGAGAATCTGCTCAAGAAATTTCTTGGCCACTTAAGGTACTCGAAAGTTCATTTCTGCATTCACAAGAGCTCCCCACTAGTTCGTGTCCTGATCCAAGTGAAACCATTTCACACGTATCCTGTTTCTTTAATCTTTTAAAACCCAGTGGTTACCAAACATACCACCTGCCGTAACAGCGGGGACTGGATTTCTTCCACACAGTTACTTATGTGTAGCGTATGCCCACACAGTTATGTGTAGTGTATGATTCTTACAACAAACTTTGGTTTCCCCCATATGACATTGACCCTTTGGAGCCAGAATGAAGTGCCCAGTGTACTGTGTAAAAGATGTGGGATTTAAATGGCCACTCATTATTTTGTGTGTTCTTAGCCAACATCTTCAGTGGACATTGTGTTTACTGGCATCACACTGTGTGTCAACTCTAGTGGACTTTGAGTGCCAAAGGGTTAACTAATTGGTTTGTATGATGGAAGCCTACTGTGGTCACTGTGAGGTGTGAACTGCATCTGTAAATGTAATGTAGATTAATTGTAATGTTCAAAGGTTCTGCTCATGTGTTTCGTCACTGGCAACAGTCCATCTTGGGGCCTGTCTATTTGAGATTTATGGTGGATAAAGTGACACTCGGACAGGTTTGTCTCTGAGTGCTTTGGGTTTTCCTGTTATTGTCGTACCACCAAAGTTCCATGCTCATCTTCCTGTTATTACTGCTCTTATCAAAAGGACAAACTGGTGAAGCCTGTGAGCCTCCGAACAAAGTCGTGCTTTTTTGGATATTGGGAAGCACTGCAACATAAAAGTTATTTCATACTGCTTCAATCTGCCAAGGGATGATATCCATGTTGATACTAACTGTGATCTGTTTCTAGATCTTGCAAGTTACCTCTCCCCTGCAGATTTTTTGACCACACACCCCCCTCTCTTCCCTTGGCATGAAGTGTAACACTACATATAAATAATATTTTAAAGTTTATAAATGAAAGGTGCTGGAAAACAAAGTGCTGAGGAGATGTTTAGTACCTAAGAGGGATGATACATAATGATGCTGTAGCTAGTATTGTTATAGAAGTGTAGATATGGTTACAGTGGGCTGGACATGGCAGTTGGATGTAGAAACACATTCACATTTCTGAGGAGGAGAGCATTTCTTAGCAAGTGGTCACTTGAAAGGTTAAGAGGAGATGGAATGATATACACTATATGATGATGGTTTGTATGGAGGCAGATTGTGTGGGTGAGAGTGGCACAGGATCTTATGCAGCTGTAGGCTGTGGTATTTGCAGTGTTAAATCTTCAGGATTCTACTACCAGCATTAGTGTGTTAGGGGTTACTACAGCTGCCTTCTGTATGAGAGTTTTTGGATAAGGTGGGGACCTAGCTGTCCTTGCAGTATTTTTGGATATGATGGGGACCTAGCTGTCCTTGCAGTATTTTTGGATATGGTGGTTGCTGGAGAATTTTAAGACTATGCTTTAATCGTGTATCTTTTTGATCTTTTTCCCATTGTTATTTTCTCTTCCCTTCTTATATTCCCTCCCCTTTGTTATTGCCTCTTCTCTTTGTTATTTTCTAATTACTCAACTTATATTTTTTAATATTTTTTTTAATGCTTGTGTTCATGTTTCATATATTTGTTCTCAATTTTTTGGAGTCTGTGTGTTTGCGTATTATTTCTCCTTCTCTATTTATAACTGTACCTTTCCTATTTTTGTACTAGTTTACCAACCACTGCCACTGGGTGGAAACCCAGTTGAGGAAAATAAATATTATATCATATATATCATATGGTCAAGTGGGAGTATATGGTGGTGCATTTGGTTGGGCACTATGCTACAAGCGAGACGGTCACTGGTTTGATTCCCAGTGGGGTCAGAGGGATTTTTCATTGACTTAATGCATCTGACTGCAGTATGGCCCTGGGATTGACTCAGCCTCTAACAGAAATAAGTACCAGGGATATCTCCTTGGGGGTAAAGGTGGCCAGTGCATATGGCTGACAGCCTTACCACCACGTGCTGATTGTCGAGAAATTCTGGGACCGTCAGCCTCATTGGGCCCTGATAGTTTGTCCAAGCCTGTAATGGGGTAGCTTTACTTGGTCAAGTAATGGTACTGGATTATGGGACCTTCCATGGCTTATGCAGGTATTCAGTGGCCTTTTACCGCAGACACCCAGGATTGATCTTTGGACAGACTATGAGGGGATTCTGGTGGACACAATGGCACTGGGATCAGTTATTCACCAATTGCTGAGGTTTTCCTTTGTCATTATCATTCCACCACTGATCTGTACTCATATTTTGTTGCTGTACCACTGAAGTTATATAAACTGTATAAACTTAGCAATTTAAATTGTTGTTCTATAAAACACATTATGTTACACTGATAGTGGATTATAAATTAATTCTAACCGACTGTGGTGAACAGCTGTATTCTTGCGTGATTTAAGGCTTCCGCCCATGAAGTATATGTGAACTGTGTTCTTCAGGGTTTTTACGCAACGAGTAGTGGTAATTCCTTACTGACATTTTGGGGCAACCTATCGGTCCCATCTTTGGGGGTTTAGATTCTTACTGTATGTCATGTCCAGAGATTTGAAAGACTTTTTGGATTCTTGATCCATGAAGATGGGACCGATAGGTTGTCCCAAAACATCAGTGAGGAATTACCGCTACTTGCTGCATATTAACCCATAAGAACGCAGTTCCCAACTGTATTATTTCGTTTCTAGGTTGGAGGAAATCAACAAGCTAGAGAATTTTTTGAGTCCCAACCAGATTGGGATGATAGTATGACCTTACAACAGCGCTACAACACAAAAGCAGCTGCATTATATCGTGATAAGGTGAGATTAGAACTATTGATGTTTGTTGTGTTTTTGGTTGTTTTGTTAACCCTTATCCTGCTAACGTGGAGAATATGGTGAGCTCCTAATGATGTCGGCAGATGGGATTTAACTTGGCGTTTGAAGGGTTAATTGATTTTAAGGTATCTGTGGTTCCTCCCCTCCCCCCCACCTAAGACATAACAGATCAAGGGTTGGGTAACATAGCAATATCTGTTTGTCTGTCTGTCATTCCATGTTAGCATGACTTGCCAAATGAATTTTATTGAAAAAGTTTTTGGGATCTGCATTGTAAGTGATGGATATGAAATTTGTACCTTCCTATGTGAATTAAAGGGGTGCACAGTATTAAATCTTTAAACTGTTATTGCCTGTGAATCGTCAGAATATTAATAACTCTGGCCTTAAAGAAGACAGGAATTCCATTTTGCATAAAGCTAAAATATCTTAAATCTCATGTTGATTTAGGCCAATTTTTTATTTAATGCGTTGTCTTCAGATTGCAACTCTTGCCGAAGGACGTGAATGGAATGAGGCAACTTCATCAGCACAGAATTATGTCAGTGGTTCATTGACTCAGTATAGCAGGAATTTGGGCATGCAAGATGTTGGCTATGGTAATAGTGATCAGCTGTATAATTGCAATTCTGATTCTGGTAGCTACCAGTCAGGTGGGGGATATCAGAGTCTGGACGCACAACAGAACTTCAGAGATCAAAAAGAAGCTTTCTTCACACGCAGGCAGAATGAGAATGCATTGAAACCTGAGTAAGTCTTTGTCTGCAGTTAGTTTCAGTAATGGCTGTCTGTGCTTATTGTTAGTACTGTGTATTCTGTTGAAACTCTCAAGATGGTAGCTTTCTGATTTGTGACACCTTGTAGTTTGATGGATAGGTACAACATTTGGGAGCAACTTGTGGTTATTGTCTTCAGGGTAGACTTCTCTTCTATGAGAAGATGGAGGCAACAGTTTTCTCCAAAATTGCTGGTATTTATGTACCACACTACATGATACTACCTCCCAGATGACTAATGTGCATGCTCGCTGTCACGAAAACTTCAGATTTCACAAATATCTTTGGGCCATCAGTGTCTTACTTATCTAGTTTATTATCCTAAGTGTGTCACATTTTCATGCACGGTGTAATACGTGTTAAAGTAACTGCAGTGCATTTTGGTGCTAGAATTATCTGGCAGTACTGAAGTACTACGCTGTAGTGCTGCATAAGTGAAATGCTATCACCATTACCACAGCTTTTTTTACTCTATGTACTACATAGCTTATGGCAGCATGTTTCAGCCCTTGATGTTGGCCACATTCAAGTCACTGACATGCAAGAAATATGCAGAGGAATTAATATTTAAAATATAATATGTATATATTTACACTTCATGTGTCTACTAAGGAACTGATGTCAGATTCCCTTCTATGCCACACGTTTTATACAGTCCAAATCCAGGCATGAGAGCAAGTGCACATACACAAGCAACTTCACAACACATCCTGAATAAAATTGGATGGTTACGATTCATTCAACTGACACACCTAGACATACTATCTGAACACAAGGTTTCATATCAATATAAACATCCACATTTTCATCCAGAGTTGAGACTGGAGAGATAAAAAGAGTCATGTATAGGTTTTGCTCACGAACAACACATGCTCCAAGTGAAAGCCCCATATTAGCAGAATTAAACTCTAGAGTAAGTTAGTTAATAAAAAAATATTTAGTTCTAATTCTATAAATTTGGCACTTAATTGTGTGTATTATAATAACAGTTCCTCCCAGTAAATGGTGAACAAATAACTTTAATATTAAAAGCAGTCATGTATAAAATACTGGAGTATAAAAAGGTAAAGTAATCCCACTACAGGCCTAGTGGCCTTTGGGGTTTCTGGTAGGTTAAGGCTCCAGAATTTCTAGACACTCGGCACATGGAGGTGGTAAGGTGGTCACCCTTACGCACCGGCTGTCTTTACCCCGAGGAATATCCTGGTACTCATTTTTTAGAGGCTGATTCAACCCCAGGGCACATGGAACTGTCTGATGCCCCGGAAAAAATCCCCAGTGACCGGGGATCGATCCCGGGACCCTCCAACTAGTAGCGCAGTGCCTTAACCACTACACCACCCCAGGCCCCAATACTGGAGTATAAGTGTGAATAAAATCTCAGTTCAATATATGACACATGGAAGTGTAAATGTGTATTTTATTTTGAAACTTTAATTCCTCTACATGTTTCTTGTCTGTCATTGATCTGACAGTGGTCAGCATTGAGGGCTGAAGCATGTCACCATAAACAGTGTAGTATGTACAATAATAGGATGGTGTTCATGGTGATAGAATCTTATTTCTGTAGCATTATAGTGACGTACCAAATAAAACAGGATGTCATACTCAAAAATTAAATACCATATGAGGTGTCTGATTTGATATTAAATTTTCAGTGATATTCCCCCAAACCAAGGTGGACGTTATTCTGGGTTTGGCTACACAATGGATCCGCCACCACGTAGCACCTCCCAAGAGTTCTTTGATAGTGCAGTTTCTTCTTTAGCAAGTGTGAGTCTGTGTGTATTATGTATTATGTGTAAATTGCTGTACTTTATATGCCTAATGAAAATGCTCTTGACAGCTGAAATTAAGTGGCTGTGGCCTGCAGTCAAGAGTGTGACAGTGCAGAATGGTTTAGAAATCAGATCCATTCTGAATGATGTCTGTCATGAAGTCTGCAGACTTATGTGCTGTCCGTGTGCAGAAGATAACCTGCAGTGGTTCTGAAGGAAACTGTTAGAGTATGATACTTTGCTTTATACTGATTTATGCAAATATTCAGGGCATTTCTTTTATTGCTGGCCTGAGTACTACATGTATCATGGTGCATACTGGCAAATGTGGGCATTTTGTAGAGTTGCTGTGTTCTGTGTGGTAATGTAAGAAAGAACCTGTGTTTTGATTATTTTAATTAAAAAGAAAATAACTTACATTATGAATGTGTATAACATCAGACCAAATAACCAGACTCATAAGAATGAGAGGCACCGGTGGCCATGCACTTTACCAAACATTTCTGGCAGGTGGCGATTCTGAGAGAATCTTATCTGTCCTTTCCCCCAGAAACATACCATTGTCTACAAACTAGCTTAGTGTTCTTTCCACATTTCTGTCATTTGAACCATCTGTAATGGTCGTGTCTAATGTCGTGCTCCATAATTGCTTCTGTAGAAACATCACCATTAAATATGTCACAAAGAAACATCACCATTAAATATGTCACAAAAGTCAGTTATTGGCCATATTAAGTAGGGAGTGTTGAAATGAATTATCTGAATTATCTGTACTACGCTCCAACGGTAAAACCAGAGGCTGCTAATGCAGTTGTAAGCTCCTGATGATGGGCGTGGAGGCGCCCGAAACATGTTGAGCCACACATAAATGTCAAGTAATAAACTTGTGAAGCTGTTGCATCTAGTTGGTTAATTTATTTGAATTGTATGATGATGCACTGACTTGCCAATGTCAAAGGAATGTGAACTTTTATGAAAGTTTTTTATAATTATTACCTTGATTTTATAACAAAGAATTATCACCATTGTGCAGTTTTCAGATTAACTTGGAGCAAGAAGAACATGGAAATAGAGTGGGATGGTGTGAACTGGATTTATCTTGCTCAGGACTGGAATTAGTACTGGGTTCCATAAAAGGCAGGGGATTGCTTCATTAGCTGAACAACTGGTAGCATCTCAAGAAGGATTCAGATTTCATGGAATTATGTGGTTTATTTACTGAGAAGTAATAGGCATTTGCTTCTTTTCAGTGAAGTACTATAGAACCCTTGGGGTTCATTGTAGGGTTTAGGGACAGAATATTTACACAGTCTCAGCATGTTTTACTGCTGTGTATGGCATTTCCTGAAACAAGCATAGAGTTTTCAAGTGAACTCAAATCATTTCAAGCCCTGGGCCAGTAACCTTTATGTTGGATGGAGGACAATCCTGGATTTAGCGTAAAGAAAACGTAATGTAAAATCCAAGATTTTTAGTAGGAGTTGCATGACCAGATATCTGAACACATACATAAACAACAGAAATTTTTGTTGCTGCATCCTGTTTTGAATTTTTTTTTTATATGGAAGTTTTGTGACTGGTGCATAAAAATGTCTAGTTAAATGTGCTTATTCAGGACATAAAAAAAAGTTAATCTCAAGACTGGAACTGGAGAATGCACCTTTCTTATTTTATTTTACATTATTCATTAATTAGTACCCATTACCTGTGCTTGAGAACTGTTTCTTATTAATGTCAATAAAGAATTTTGGATCTTGATGATAAAGTTGCCTCTGTCATAATATGGGTGTGTTATTTTTCAAGAATAACCTTAACTTGGGCAGTCACTTTTTAATGCATACATTTTCATCTTATGACTATTCATCCGTCTTTCTGTAATAACCTTGTGAACATGAAACTTGGCATGGCTGTCATATCACTAGACACCACCCCACTTTTATATTTTTGACATTCAGAGGACCATGCGTTGTGATATATTCTTATAATAAAACCAACGAGATGCACTAATTTCTCAAATTTATTTTTGGAATAGAGCTGTACATGTTTCAGACAGTTTCTCTGTCCATCATCAGGAGTCTAGCACTGTACACACAGCAATAGGTATATGTCATACATGTTATGCTGACTGCTTGCTAGCAAGCAGTCTGCATGACCTGAGAACAAACTTGCAGACCTTTCACAGGTAGATGAATAGTGACTTACTTAAGTAAATTTGGCTTTTAATTTTCTGTTGTAGGGGTGGTCTGTGTTTTCAGTGTCAGCAACCAAAATAGCAAGCAAAGCAACAGAAGGAGCCATTAAAATAGGAGGGATAGCATCTCAAAAGGTAGCTGATATAAGTGCTTCTGTTGGGGAGAAGGTAAGTATGCTTTTAGTTTCTGTTTTAAATTCCACTTGCATGTGTAGTCCATACTTATGTCTGTTCCTTAGATATATGACCTGTAGTGGTTGTCTGCCCTGTTATATTCTTCGTGATCTTTCAAGCGGCTGTTTTGCTAAGAGGTTTCTCTACTGAAGTTAATTAGGCTTTTCATGTCTCCCTCATTTTGTCCAGCCCATGGTAGCCTGATTAGTGTCACTATCCTAACAATACTTGAGGACCTCCGAAACTATTGAAATTCCTTATGTCAAAGGATGTTCAGCATGTAAGCTTCCCTAGGTCATAACAATTAAATAAGATGTAATTACAGTGTTAAATGTAGCACATTTATTCCACCAAAGTATTATTATTTTCTAGCATAATCCCGAGGCACATTAACCCTTAGGTGACTAATGTCATATATATATGGAGCACCCATTCTTGATGTTTCTAGATCACACACAAAGACGCAG
>Ga0268261_10001713_pt1 | contig 15319 bp, 14 predicted proteins | sample TergutNc150P1_FD_190353 | JGI IMG/M metagenome (GOLD analysis project Ga0268261, IMG submission 190353) | Nasutitermes corniger P1 segment gut microbial community from laboratory colony in Florida, USA - Nc150 P1 (SPAdes) (version 2) | ecosystem: Host-associated > Arthropoda: Insects >... | reverse complement strand
TATGACATTAGTCGCCTAAAGATTAATAATTTAACCCTTATCCTGCTAACATGGAGAAAATGGTGAGCTCCTAATAATGCCAGCAAATAGCAGATGGGATTTAATTCGGGTTTCAAAGGGTTAATACATGTATTTTATAGTTCACAATAATTTTTCAAGGAGTTCGTTGTCTTTATGAGGAATCAGCAACGTACCGACATGTTACACTTTTTTATGCTCTGTCATAGAATGGGTCTTACTCTAATGGAGGAATCAGAATGTTGACAATGACAAAAGGATCTGCCAACCAAAGTGTCAGTGTGAATGAGACACTGTATGCTGTAGAGTCAACAGGTAGTCCACATAAGAAGAATTCTATGGAAAAGGCATACAACAAACACATTGAACTTCGTTTCCATATGATAGGTGAGTTCACTGATTTGTGCTTCTCATATTACGTTGGGTGTAAGAACCGTTATTGCCCATTTATCTGATGCAATTTTAGTCTGAGAACTGGCAAGTAGAAACTTTAGGAAAATATTTTCGTGCATGAGTTATTGTAAACACTATTATTCCAGTTGTCATCCAGAAATTTTACCATGAGCATTCCATGCTCTTTCTCATGACCACATGTGGTTAATGAATATTTATTTGCACTTCATTCATACAGTTGTGTTGCATCAGTTTATGGCACACTTCTAATTGTAATTAAGTACCTGGCTGTGTGTTATGCACTGCAATAAAATTATATTGGGCTGCAAGTTGTGTCTACGGTGGTCTCAAGAACAGTACATGTTTGTTTGGGACAGGGGTTAAATGACTAGAGGGTTTAGTGCAACTTGGAATAGAAACTGGGCATTTGCTAGCATTGCCTTTTATTGACTTGTCACATAATTTCTCTTGTTGCTTCCATTACTTCTTTTGTAGTGAATTCATTCCTGATGTATCTCTTAACTTTTCCAGGCCATGTCAAGGTAAAGCAGAATCAAACCAATGCACATATTCTACAGTCTGGAATGCATCGAATGAAGGATGGCCTTCAGCATTCAGTGAGGAAGGGACTTTTAGTGAATTTGCCACATCACAAGAAACCACTAAAAGTGAAACAAGTACAGTTTAAGAGCAAACCGAAATTCATTTGTGCACCTGGCTCTGTATTCAAGAACAATACCTGTGTGAAGTGTCCAGTGGGAACATCTTATAATATGACCACCCTCTTATGTGAATCGTGTCCCGTTGGTCATTATCAGCCCGTGGAAGGAAGTATTATATGTCTGTCCTGTCCGCCAGGGACATCAACGAGAAGGACACATGCAAAGAATGTGAGAGAATGTCGATGTAAGTCCTTACTGATGTAGGCTAGTAAAGAGTTCATTAGGCAGGCAATTTCCTTATATGGTGTTTTGTATAATTCATGCATGATTTCTGCCTTCCTGTGAGTCTGTGTGTGCAACAGTAGAAAGACTAGGGTCTAGAGTGAATTGAAACTTTGTCAAACACTTACAGGATAATGTGGTCATAAGCATATATTAGGTTCTTAGGTGCTTTTGCATAGTTGCAAAAAGCGTCTATTACCGTTGTAATGTCCATTAATTTTCTGTCCGTCTGACCGCATGTACTGGCGCGGCTGCCACTGGACAGATTTCTGTGAAGTTTGCTGTTGGGGACTTCTATGAGACTGTGTTAAGAAATTCCACATTTGGTTAAAATTGGCAAAAAAATATTGGGCACTTTACATGAATACCTAAGTATGTTTTACTGTTGCCAGTAACATTAAATCGCCATAAAAGTGCTCTGTTTGAGTGAAATAGTATCAGGCTGTTAGGATAGCCAAGGAAGTATAATTACTACGTGAATGTGCTACAATGTCATGTTATGCATACGTTGCCTATCTTGTTTAGTGTTTAGATTATTACGACTTCTAAGAGTACCGTGGTTGTTCCTCCAAGTGGCTAATCTGCATGTGAAAAATTGGCAGTCTCACATGGAATAAGTAACAACTTCAAAATTACAAAACTGCAGTAATAAATAAAAAATTGCATGATATTTGAAGTCCCTATGGTTGAGAGGAACATTAACAAATTTTTGTTAGACTACATGAAATCACACTTCAAAAGATAGAATTTTACAATAAAAATAAAGATAAGAATCAAATTAAGAGATTAGCAAATCCTGACAATGCTTGTTCCTATCAGCGTCAGCTTTTTAATAGTATGTAATAATATATGTGTGGACCGGGTAGCGTAGTTGGTATAGTGACTGGCTATGGGCTGGATGGTCCAGGGATCGAATCCTGGTGGGGTGAGATTTTTCGCACCTGTCCAGACTGGCCCTGGGACCCACCCATCCTCCTGTACAATGGGTACCAGGTCTTTCCCGGGGGTAAAGAGCAGCTGGGGCGTGACGCTGACCCCTCACTCCCTTCTAGGGCCGTGGTCATGAATGAGTACAGCTATACCTCTACTCCCCCTATGGGCCATACGGCCTGTACAGAGCCTCAGTGCCTGTAAAAGGGTGCACTTTACCTTTTACTTTTTAATAGTATATGTGTTAATTTTAGTAGTGTGTAATTAGTGGTTGTATGCAGTTCAGTGGTATGATTGCTTTCCTTTATTAGCCCTTTGCCCTCCGGGGTGTTATGGTCGGAAACATAAACATGGGAAGAATTCTGTACCTGGATTGACTCCATGCACAACTTGTGACAAAGGAAGCTACCAGCCCAAACCTGGCCAGACTGAATGTTCACGCTGTCCAGGCAGCTGGACAACACTTAAGCGAGGTTCTGTTGACATCAGTGACTGTAAAGGTAATTGATGGGCAGTTTAATAGAACAACAGCCACTGTGTGCAAATTCAGTTGCAGTCACAGAGTACTGCAAGCTACATTGACTCTTTTTGGTATGATATAAGAATTTGGAATTATTTGTATCTTTCAGGCAACATACAGAAATCACTTACTTGATGTCTTCATTATCCTGCAGAAGGATTTCTATGTATTAATATATTCAATCTATTTTTTTCTGCTTTTATACACTGTAACAAAAATATGATGAGTTAACTGCAATGTAAAGCTGAATTTCTTCCCAATGTTAGGATGAAGTATAAACTTAAATTTTATAAATGTTCAAGTAACAAAACTTATGTTACTTATTGTATTTCAAGACAATTTTGTAACATAAGTGATGCATCTACTCATGTTGTATGGATTTGGCACAGTGGTATGGCATGACCTCAGGGTACATGTAGAAGAGGGTGTCTCCAATAAGATTGGAACTGTTAAGCAGTCACAGATGTCTGAGAGGTATTCAGTATTCAATGCTGATTTGAACAGGTGATAACTGCACTTTTCTGAATATAATAGATAACATCTTTGCAGCTGTACAGATTCATTGACAGAGTTAAAATTATATTTTAAAGAAAAAGGAATTTTGGTTGAGGTACTTTAGTGGGTACACTGCAAGTGGTGGGAAAATGACAAGAAGATAAAACTTACAAATAAGTGTGGAATACAATCAGTTACTTCAGTTTACAGTCCAGATGATGGAACTTTTGTGTTGTGGAATTTAAGATGTTCCATTACTGAAGAGCTACTTTACAAATAAGGTTATTTATTAATGCATGTAACTGTACTTTCAAAAATGGGCATGATAGGTTCATTGTATACAAATTTGAAGTACTTTATTTGTTTAATCTATATATGTTTGTTTCCTCAAATCTTCTTCATTTTATCTTCAGAATATATATCTTTTCAACCGTCCTGTTTGTAGACATTTGTCTCAGTGCCTATATACAATAAGATACAGTTTCAGTATGTAATTCTTCAGTTTGTTCCCCGATGTATAGATAGAGAGACATACCTGTGATTTCCCTGTTGAGAACTTGAAGGTCTTGTTTTTATTATGGAATGTTATTTTCTTATAGCCTCCTGTCCACAAGGACAGGTATCTCAGTCAGGGTTAGTTCCCTGCGTGAAATGCCCTCCAGGTTACAATCAGACTCTGGAAGGACAGAAATTTTGCTACAATGAAGATGGACAGCATATTGGTGTTGAATGCCTTCCGCTACCATGCCTCAATGGAGGATCATGCCACAGCTTGGGACGAGGTGTATTCCATTGTGAATGCAACCCAGGATTCATAGGTAGGATCAGTGTTAACTGAAGAGAGCAGGCAGTCCATAATGACTTATCAAGATTTAGAATATTACCACGTGACTTTACCTTTATGTAGTACACACTGTTTAAGAGAATACAGCTGTAACTCACATTTTACTTTGGCAGTCATTCACTTACAATATTAAAATGGAGTCCATGTCCTTGCATGTGGAGCATATATGCTTATCCTTTTGACAAGGAAGAAGTGTTTCTACAACTCAGTTTACAGAGTTTGTGCTCAGAATTAATTCAATTCCCAGTAATAAGGACACAGTCTGTCTACACACAACTTTTATTATAGTAAATCCAATAGCAGCTACATGTTTCAGCTGCACAAAGCAACCATCATCAGGCCATGTGTTTCAGAAAATGTAAAAAGAAAATTATGCAGCTGTAGCCATACATGTAATTATAAAATCCATGGCTGAGATCTCGGTGGACTACATCCTGATTTATTGCATGTTCTACAAGCACAACGGGGGTGTCACACCTTAAGATTGAATTCAACTGTTTCTTGTGACCACTTTTAACTGAAGAGATTCATTAGTCTTTACTGACACTTTTTTTTTCCATTCTGTCATTGCTGCTGCTGCTGCTGTTCCTTCTCCTCCTCCACTATCACCACCACTGATACCACCACCATGGCCACCACTACCACCATCACCACCACTGATATCACCACCATGGCCACCACTACCACCATCACCACCACTGATACCACCACCATGGCCGCCACTACCACCATCACCACCACTGATACCACCACCACGGCCACCACTACCACCATCACCACCACTGATACCATCACCATGGCCATCACCACCACTGATACCACCACCATGGCTGCCAGCACCACCACCACCACCACCACCACGTAGCAGTCACGGAGTAGGGCCAGTGTTGACCCATTCTGACCCTATTCATCCAGCACTCCCTCAAAGGTCTCTCTTGTTACTCCAAGCCATATCAATTTTAATGCTTGTAAATATCTGTTTCTTAGCCTTCTCACAATTGGTTAATCCTGCTGGTTTCATATTTTTATATTTTGTCCAGTATGGTTTCTATTTTTAATTCATGTCATATGTCTTCATGGTTTATCCAAGTGTACAGTATTTTGCCACTTGTTTTATAAATTTCCTTTCAGTACTAATGGAATGGGAGGAGTAGAGAAGGTATAAGTTGCTGCTTTATTCAGGTTATTGGCCCCACATTGACCCAGAGAGACTGAATAAAATTATAGGAATTTTTGGATAGATGGTTCCTGGGTTACACTTTGACCAAATACTTAAAAAATCTTATTGCATAGGATCATATTGTGAGGTGAAAGTGAAGGGATGTGACTCCAATCCTTGTCTGCATGGTGCTTTCTGCATGGACACTGCCCCGGCACAGTACAACTGTTCTTGTCTGCCTGGATACTCTGGTCTCAGTTGTGAGGTAAATTACTTTATTTCTAATATTTCACCATATTGTAAGATCATGCAGCCGTGTAGTGGTCGTGTTTCTTGTTTTGCTTCTATCTTTGAATTTCCTACCTCAATTCAAACCTGAATGTAATTAGCTCTTACATACATAAAAAAGAGTAAATAATTTAAGTCATTCCATAATTTCTCAAGTAGTATTATGTTAATTTCACACCAAAATCGTGTTAATTTTGGAAATTCAAGTTCACCCAAAATAATATTCCATTAATAAATATAAATTTTTCCCATTTAGCGCTGAAACTAGCGGTTACCCGTACATCACTGTGGTAAGTAATGAAACTGATCATGGCTGTGTAGGACCATAATGGTTCACCCCATCTCCACATTGTAACAACACATATTGTTCTGTAAAGTTGATTATTGGGGCTTCTCATGACATCTTCCTGTATGGCCTTCAGCAGTTGCACTTACTCATTATATCTTCTGCTGCAGGTTGTGATGACTTAACAGTAGATGGGCTGTGACTGATTTGTACTATTTTTCATCGTTGTCTTGTAGGTAGAAATTGATGAGTGCAGTTCAAATCCTTGTCTGAATGGAGCAATTTGTGTTGATACTATCAACAACTTCACATGCCTTTGCTCAGATGGATTTCAAGGTACCTTTTTCGTTTTTATGTGATATATTTTTCAGTGACAAATCGTGATCTGCATATCAGGATTCACCATTAGTATTGTGGCACATATTTTATAGATGTAGGTAATACAGTGAATGTTCTCTCAGTCACATGAAATAGAATGTTAAAATATTGCATTTGTTTTCAAGTTGCAATAAAACATAAATTATTGGGTTGGTCATGTCTGTTAAAGATTTTTTTGAAACATGCATTGTATAATGGTAATGGAATAATTTGCTGTCAATGATCAGGACAAGAGTAAATGTGTGTATTGAATTATTTCCAGAATAAACCTTCATTATATTTTTATAAATTAAATTCTTATCAACATAATCATGTCAGTGGCGCTGCATACCAAGAATAACTTGTAGATTTTTTTGAGTAGATGAATTCTGTCAACATAATACCAGCTATGTAATGAATCAACCAAATCTATCACTCACTCACTCACTCCCAGGCGCTACAACCCATGCAGGGTCTTGGCCAACTCAAGAAGTCGCCTCCAGCCATCTCTATCCTTGGCCTTGCTCTTCCAATCTCTGACTCCCAGCCTCTCTGCATCTCTCATCACTCCATCCATCCATCTAAGTTTTGGCCTTCCCACTCGCCTTCTGCCCTCCGGCTTGTCCAAGGTGATTTTCTTGCATGGTAGATTATCTTGCATTCATACTATATGTCCTGCCCATCTGAGCCTGGTTATCTTAACTGTTGTTACCAAGTCAGTCTCATCATACAGACGGTACAGTTCTTCATTATATCTTGATCTCCATGCTGCCCCTTCACAGATAGGTCCATAGATTCTTCTTAATATTTTTCTCTCTAAAACTCCAAGATGTAATTCATCTGCCTTACTCAGAGCCCAGGTTTCCGCCCCATACATCAGGACTGGAACCAAATCAATCAGTTGTCACAATATTGGAATATCTGTAGAAATTGGTCAGTTTAGGGTTTGTGGTTCCGTGCATCTTCAATCACTCAGATAAAACACCCAACTAGATGCAACAATCAACTGTAAAATTTTATTGCTTTGTTGTGAAGACACTGCTCAACATGTTTTGGGCATAGCTATGCCCATCATCAGGAGCCTGTCAAACTGCCGTTTCAGCCTCTGGTTTCTGTGTGAATGTGGAGGTGGAAGTGTTCTCAGCCGTGGTCGGTTTGTTAACAAACCAACCACAGCTGAGAACACTTCCACCTCCACATTCACATGGAAACCAGAGGCTGCAACGGCAGTTTTATGGGCTCCTGATGATGGGCATAGTAATGCCCGAAACATGTTGAGCAGTGTCTGTACGACAAAGCAATAAAATTTTACGATTGATTGTTGCGTCTAGTTGGGTGTTTTATTCGAGAAATTGGTCAGTATTCACACTGAGGCAGTTAAGATCACTATCTGTGTTTTGCTCTGTGTGTAGGAGTGGTGTATACAGTTTGGACATGTATTCTGGGGCTACAGTTTGGTGTAGCACACAAACTGTTTTGTGCAGTACAATAACAACCTCCTGTACAAGCTAGTACAAGCGTTGTCTGCTTTATTATTCTTAATATACCATTTTCTCGTTGGTTGGACAGTTCATTGTAGTTGGACAGATATAGATAGTCACACAGAAGGAGTATTGACCCTTCAAATGAGTTAAATCCTATCTGCCATCTGCTGGCATTATTTGGAGCTCACCATATTCTCCATGTTAGCAGGATAAGGGTTAATGGAAATGGACTTCAATGTAAAGAAAGTTAATTCTGTATAAAAAATTAAAAGTAGAAGTATATTAGTTTGTTGACACACTGAAGAAAACTCTAAAGGAGATCAGTTCTGTGGAGCTGGAAGATGGAGTACCTTCAGTGAACTGCAGATATAGATCAAATTTACTGGAAGCACAATCAGCCACATTCAGTTTTATGCATGAATTGAATTTGTGAACTTGGTTTTAAAAAAAAATAGCATAATTCTCAGTAATCTAACTTATTATGTTGGAATTCCTTTCTGTTTTATGTAACACAAGAGATATTTTCTTTGCATCTGCAGCATTTAATTCAGATTTTCAATTAAATTCCCAACAACATGCATAAGATGGTGAGTTCAAACACTCAGGATTATCATGAGCACCATACAGCTCGTAGTATGTGTGAGACACAGAAATATTTGTGGTTGTTTATAGGTGTGTTCTGTGAGGAGAACATTGATGAATGTGATGCACCTCCTTGTCTTCATAATGCAACGTGTATTGATGGCATTGCCAGCTATAGTTGCCAGTGCACTGAAGGTTACTCTGGGAGACTTTGTGAAATAGAACCATTTGATGCTTGTATGAGTGAACCTTGTCACAATGATGCCACCTGCATTTTTACTGGCCTGAATTACAGGTGAGACAGGGATATTCCAGCTTATGACCTACTGAATAAACCAGGGGTTTTACATTTGATCAATCCTATACATAAAACTGCACTGATGTATTTAAAGTTTAAAGTTTGTAAGTTTGTGCATCATCATACAGTTCAAATAAACCAACCAACTAGATGCAACAGTTTCTCCAGTTTATTACTAGACATTTATTTACAGCTCAACGTGTTTCGGGCGTCCTCACGCCCATCATCAGGAGCTTAACAACTGCAGTAACGGTCTCTGGTTTTACCTTCAGAGCATGGTGATAGCAGTGCTGTTGGTCGTGGTCAGGCCGGTTGGCTGAGGCTGCTACTGCAGTTGTTGAGCTCCTGATGATGGGCGTGAGGACGCCTGAAACATGTTGAGCTGTAAATAAATGTCTAGTAATAAACTGGAGAAATTGTTGCATCTAGTTGGTTGATTTATTTGAATTGCACTGATATATATTTCTCATCCTTCCTTCATTACTGAATCCATTTTTATCTGCATTGTTCACCTGTAGTCACAAACATGAAACATAAGCCAGGGATCTGATGTTCCATTGCAGAGGTATTCAAACTGTGTACTGCAGAACTCGTGTGCTCTATAGGTGACTAGGTGACTTCAAGTGTTCTGCAACCACATTTATTTCATAATGATTTTGGTAATATCATTTTCTTAATTTGTAATTGCAGTTTTTTTGCAGCACCTTTGTGCATAATTCATGCTGCATTTATTTTCAGTGTAAATTACTAGTAATATAATTTTGTTTTCGTAAATGTACATATATTTTTTTGTTTTTAAAATAAAGAGTTGTATTTTAAAACTCTTATTTAAATCTTTTACCTAAAAGTATCCTTTTACTTTACAGGGATTCTGTGAAAGTTAAGATATCAGGAATTTTAAGACCACTGGCCTATGGCCTATAGGAATTTGGGGGGGGTAGGCAATACTGGTAATTTGGTTCAAGACCAACCACATGAAGAATGTATATTATTTCCACATGCCATAATATCCATCTGTGTCTTCTGATACGTTCAAGGGCCAAATCACATGTGGATATTTCCACTCCTCTTCTACATCCCTCATCTATGACAAATTAAAAACTTAAAAAGTAATGGAAGTAACATGCTCCCATCATCTTCAGACTCTTAGGTATCCTCATTACACTTTTAGTGATAAACAGTAAATTCCATTGCATGGGTTCCATTTTTTCAAAAGTAGAATTCCTTTGCCTTTGCAAAGGGCAGAAAAATAATTATTTTAATCACATAATTATAAAAAAATGTCAAATTAGTGACACTTTTGTTTTCAGCTGTGTCTGTTCAAATGGATTTGAAGGGAGGAATTGTGAAGTGAATACTGATGACTGTAGGAACAATCCATGCACCAATAATGGAACATGCATTGATTTGATAGCAGGATACAAATGTGAATGTGCAGCACTGTACACTGGAAATCACTGTGAAACAAGTGAGTTGAGTTGATTTTCCGCAATGGAATATTTTGAAGGAAAATTGTATAATATGATTATTTATAACCCATTCTTCAGAATACTGTTTTTCCAAATTGTGCTGTCTTGTGTAGTTCTAGCATGTGACGCCATGTATTCTGATAGCTAGTAACCAATTTTTCAGAAGAACCTGCTAGCCCCATATGGTCGGTAGAAGATGGAGTCAACAGGTTCTTCTGAAACAATTGTAATCAGCTGCAGTGTGTCACATTACAAAAGACAGTCATAGCTGTAAAGTCCTCAGATCTCAAGTGCAGCTGTCCTGTTGACTGGTTGTATTGGTCATGTGTAAGCAACCGGAATACAGTGTGGACATTTCAAGATCTTGAAGTGTAGAAAAAATTTATGAAAAAAATAATGTTTAATTTTGCTTACATGAACCATTTTGAAGCAGGGATTTGTTGAAAAATTCAATAACAATAATTTTTTGAAGTGAATATAGCACATTTTATGTTATTATGCGAATGTTGATTTCTACATGTTTTAATCACGTGTGCTGGCATCAAATGTCTTCAGGGAATTCAAACTTGATGGAAAAAGTCACTTCATATGGCTGAAATTAAACTAAATTAGATTCATGCTGATGTATTGTCCACTTTATGAGACAATTTTAAGTTGCCTCCTTTCAAACAACAATCTCAGTCACCAGCCTTCAGAACAGTGTCCTAAGTTAGAATACTAAAAGCAATTGAAATATGGTAGCAGGATGGTTGAAAAATTGCCAAAGTTGTACAAAATAAAAAATATATATATATTTATGGAACTGTTGAGCACACCTTGCATGCTCACCAAGAACAGAATAAATATTTATTATTTATTTATTATTTTCATAAAGATGTATCTCTTTCAAACAAAAGTTTTAGATGATTAATCTGTTTCTAGGAAAACGCAATTACCGATATATTTAAAATAATACTCATAGTGAAAGCAGGTCTGTGCCTTGGAAATATATGTGTAGAATATACATTCAACCTTATTCCTGTTTTTAACCTATTTCCTCATTTTATGGGCTGCAGTGATATTGGTCATTTGATGAAGTTTACTAATGTATTACGGAAATCATCCAAAATTAATTTACATTTACAGAACTTCCTTCAGAATATTTTCTCCGTTTCCCATCATCTGGAACAACAGACTATGTACGTATGAAGGGGCCAAATTCACCGCTTTCTCAGGTAACCATTGTAATCTCTGTGCTAAATCATCCGAATCAGTGAAACCAGAAATTGTCAAGAAATGTGCCACATACATTAACTTTTTTGTTTGTTTTTCTTTTAATATGGCTTGTTATGCATAATTTTATTCACAACAAGTACAAAATTAGTGGGTCATGCATGAATTGAACTAAATATCTTGGTCCCTGTATACTTTTATAAATTTTTGTTTTATTGTTTTAATATAATTAATAATAAGAGTATTTTATATTCTTTGTATAATTTATCATATTTATAGTTAACATAGATAAATTTATTATTTTATTGTGTTATTTAGCTAGATATATGCTTCTTGTAAACAAATATCCACACTACATTGACTAATTCTATATACTATGGTTTTTTGTAACCTTATCAGGATTTGTGAAATGTAGGTAAATAAATAAATAAATAAATAAATGACATGCTCGTAGGTTAAAGTATTGCAGGAGTTTCCAGTGACAGTTAACATTACATAGTGACTACTTTTAAAACGTTTGTAACACTAAAATTTGGTTTTGGATTCCTGTGACAGAGAGTGAATTAGACGTACATCACTGAAGTTAGGAAAATGGAGACAATTTAATGCTGAGATAATTAAACTGAGAAAACAGAGGTTGAAAACTTTATGAAGGAAAACCTGTCAATTAAGTATATCAAATATTACAGTATTTCTAAATATGTAACTGCTACACAATTAGCAGAGTGTAGTTTGATGTTAAAAACAGAAAAGTGGTAAATTTGTTTTGAGTGTTCTGCTGTGCCCACCTGGGTTTCATGGAGACACGTTTAACCCTTTAAACACCAAGTTAAATCCAATCTATCTGCTGGCATTATTAGGAGCTCACCCTATTCTCCACGTTAGCACGATAAAGGTTAATCTGCAGTTCAAGTAACTAACATTCGGACAGCTGAGTCTTTCATGTTGATGGTCTGTGTCAAGTATAGCCACTCACCTTCAGTACACTGTCTGGAAATTTTTTGTTTTTAATGACAGAATAATAATTTTTCACTTTTCATCACTTAGTAATACATCTGTAAAGGAATGGATTCTGTTGAAATTTTATATTTAGAGACTGTACAAAATTAGTAGTTATACTTACTTGTGAAGGAAGGAATTAGCTACCAATTTATGATACTCTTAAGGCATGATTACATCGTTCCACATCCCTACCTTCTCACCGGTAATGGTTGTCTTGTCATATCAGCACTATGAGGACCGCTGTTACATAACCTAAAAATAATTCAGCGAAAATTGGAGGACAATGCTTACATTTGTTTCTTTCTGTTTATATGTAATTTTTGCAGCCATAAATAAGTATAAGGCTGCAGTAAAAATATAGAACAATGCCAAGATATGAAGTAAAAAACCCACTATTTTTGTGTATTGTTTTGTGTTCTCAATTATATTTGGAAAATATCTGAATATTACATTTACTTATTTATTTATTTTTAATTATTATAATTTCACAATGTACAGTATTTCGGAGAATTTGAGTTGAAAGTGTTGTATCGTGTTTCAGGTGTCTTTGTGTTTATGGCTGAAATCTGCTGACAGTTTCAACTATGGTACAGTCTTCTCATATGCAACAAATATTTCAGATAACAGTTTCACACTCACTGACTATAATGGGTAAGTACCACAGAGGAAATAAGATTTCTAGGTGTGTTTTCTTATCAGTATATGGTTTCCATTTAGCTGTGCCGTAATAATTATGGTGTTCTGTGATGTGACACCAAGTGATTTAGTAGATGGGTACATATCTGCCAAATTACTTCCAAGAAGACTATGACCTTATGTTCCTTATCACCGGAATCTCCTATGTAACCCTGCTGCATCTGCCCACATGTACAAACATAACACTGCTGTTCAGGGTGACTGGATTGTCTTGAAATTTGACAAATACTGGGTGTCCTGCCTACAATTATCCTTGTGTCTCCCCTACAGTTGCAGGTATGTGACATGACAGTCTTAACAGAATGGGACCTGACCAGATTCCTACACTTTTCTCTCTTTTGCCTCCACAAATCATGAACCATTAACACTCATGTAAAAATAAGTTCACTTTCTTAATCTGCATATAGCTAGGTGCCCGTTTAGAGGCATGAAGTGCTCAAGACAGAATGTGATAAAATGCTGCTTGGTCAGAATTACCACAACATTGGGACTTTTAAATCTTATAGAAATAACCAACAAGATGCGACCGTGTAGTAGAATTTATTATTCTAATATTTCTTAATTGCTCAAAATATTTCAAGGGACACACACTCATCATCAGGAGCTAAAAAACTGTAATTGCAGCCTCTGGTTTCACATACGTTTGTGGTTGCCAGCAGCTGCTGGCAACCACAAACGTACGTAAAACCAGAGGCTGCAATTACAGTTTTTGAACTCCTGATGATGAGTGGTGTGTCCCTTGAAACATGTTGAGCAATTAAGAAACATTAGAATAATAAATTCTACTACATGCTCACATCTTGTTGGTTATCTATATAAGATTTATATTATGATGCACGAATCCATGAACATCAAATTGAGACTGTTGTACACATAATATGGGACCATGGTGGAGTGATGAGTGACACAGAATATAGAAGGAATTCACAGAAGTACCTGCTGCAGTGCCATCTCTCTCCACCACAAATATTACATGAAGTTGCCTGGAGTTAAATCTAAGACTCCATGGCAGGAAGCCAGCAGCTAACACCATAAACTATGACACTGACTTGTTTTCTTCTTTATTTTATTTGTATGTTTTTATTTGTTTCATTTGTTATGGTACCTGAATGTACAGACAATCATAATTAATGTGTCTGGTTGCAACAGGGGTATCAGAAGTTATCTGAATTTGTATATTGATTTGTGACAAACAATTATGACTGATCCCTTAAATTATGTTTCAGTTTCGTCTTGTATGTGAATGGTGAACGCATTGTGACAGACATTACAGCAAATGATGGTTTTTGGCATTCCATATGTGTTATGTGGCATTCTTCAAATGGGGAATGGAGCATTTACATTGATGCAAAACTTGGTGACAATGGAACAGGTCTTGCAAATGGAACTTTCATCCCAGGTAAAAAAAAAATTACTGATAATTGCCTACAGGGAGAGTCATTTTTGTATTTTTATTTTATCAGTCCTTTTTTTTAGAATCTTATGATTACAGTGGTAAAATTTATTCCAATCATCCACCAATCATGTATAGAATAAATATAACACACAAATGTATAGTTAATCAGTGTGGTAGTTCCAATAAACAAAGATGCTGAAATAAGATATGTAAATGAACAAGTGACATTTGGGAAGAAGGTGAAAGAAATGTGTTGCACTGTCTCTCTCAACAGTTCAACAATATGAATTATTTTAACCTTGAAGTATAGCAAGAGAAGATGGTGCCCTTCAATAGAAACAAGCATGAAAAGTGTTGCATATTTACTTCCTGAGCATTTTGTTCATAGCTGTATCTATCTAATTTTGTGTCTGAGGCAAGATTATAAAATTATGCCCCCCACTTCCTCTGGTAGCTGTACCACATGAAGTTTGAAACTTCATTCAGTTTGAAATTATATAAATATGCCCTTTTTTGTAATGCCATGGCATGTTTGGGATAGTACATACATATTGTATATACTTTCTCTGTGCCCCTCATCTTTTAGCCTACGTTGAGTGCCTCACATGCGTTGCCCTTGTTATGGCTCTGGTTTTACTCTGTGTTAAGACCTCATACTCTCAGTAAATCTTAAGCAAGGCTAGGGAAAAAAGAGAGGGGAACTATTGTCTAAGTTAATGTTATTAAAGTGCAATTGCTAGGAGTTTAAAATGGTTCAGTTGGTGCATAACAGACTTGTCCATGATCTTTAATGTCGCACCGTGCATGTTGCCACACTTTTTATACAATCCAACTCATGCACTATTCACACTTTAAAACACACTCACTTCAACATTTAAAACCAATAAAATGTTAAAAACGTGTTTGTAAGTATAAAACCCCTACATGTTTCAGTCTTTTTTCTCGA
>Ga0268261_10001712_pt1 | contig 15321 bp, 18 predicted proteins | sample TergutNc150P1_FD_190353 | JGI IMG/M metagenome (GOLD analysis project Ga0268261, IMG submission 190353) | Nasutitermes corniger P1 segment gut microbial community from laboratory colony in Florida, USA - Nc150 P1 (SPAdes) (version 2) | ecosystem: Host-associated > Arthropoda: Insects >... | reverse complement strand
ATGCCTCTATAAAAAATTCTTTTGGCTGAGAGCGCAGCCACTCGTGCACCGCCTGCTGGACCTCTTCGTCGGACCTGAAAGACTTGCCTCCCATCGCCTGTTTGAGCAGCCCAGACACATGAAAATCACTGGGGCGAGGTCTGGCGAGTATGGCGGATGTGGAAGACACTCGAAGGACAGATCTTGGATTGTTGCAACAGTTGAACGGGCAGTGTGGGGCCGAGCATTGTCATGTTGCAACAAAACACCTGTACTCAGACGTCCAAGTCGTTTGGACTTGATTGTAGGACGCAGATGATTCTTTAGGAGATATGCATACGTTGCACTGGTCACAGTGTTCCCCCTGGCCATGTAGTGCTCCAAAATTACCCCGCGTTCATCCCATAAGAGAGTCAGCATAACCTTTCCCGCAGAAGGTTGTGTGCGCAATTTTTTTGGCTTTGGTGAAGAGGTATGGCGCCATTCCTTGCTCGCTTTCTTAGTCTCTGGCTGGTGGTAGTGGACCCAGGTTTCATCTCCCGTAACAATTCTTTCTAGGAAGCCATCACCTTCTGCTTCGACGACATAAATATCATGGGTAGAACGAAGAGAGCTATTTCAGAAGCATACGGCGAACTGAAAGAGAGAGCAAAAGAAGTTGGGCTGATCATTACTGTTGAAAAAAAACAAAAGCAATGGCGCAAAGCAGGAGACTTGGAAATGGAAGAACACTGACTGTTGAGGATCACAAGATTGAAGTGGTCAGGAGATTCAAATACTTAGGGACGGTAATACATGACGTCAAAAATGAAATGGAAGAAATTCGAGCTAGGATCTTGGCAGTCAATAAAGCCTACAGCTCCCTGCAGACCATATTCCGATCTAAACAAATCCATCGAAACAACAAGATAAGACTATACAGAACATTAATTAAGCCGATACTATGCTGTGGAAGTGTAACTTGGACCTTAACACAAAACTCAGAACAGTTGCTAAACACGTTTGAAAGGAAAATATTGCGAAGAATATATGGCCCAACACATGAGAGGGGATGATGACGTCCCAGATGGAATAATGAACTCTACAGCTTATACAAGGAGCCAAATATTGTGGAGGACATCAAAATTAGAAGACTAGAATGGGCAGGTCATATAATAAGGATGGAAGAAGAAAGGATTCCAAAAAAGGTTCTAAACGGCAACTTCCATACCACAAGATCAGTGGGAAGACCAAGAACTAGAAGGGCGGATGTGGTTCAGAGGAATGCACTACAACTGCTGGGGACAAGAGGATGGAGGAGAAGAGCTACGAATAGAGATGGATGGAGGCGTCTTGTGAGGGAGGCCAAGGCCCGGAGGGGGCTGTAGCGCCGTAGATGGATGGATGGATCACCTTCTGCTTCAAAGCGTTTTAAAAGTTCCTGGCAGGCATCAAAACGTCGTTCTTTCAATTCTGCAGTCAGCTGGCGTGGCACCCACCTTGCAGACACTTTATGGAATTGCAGAACATCATGGACGATATGGTGTTCTGATCCATCACTCATATCCAGATGTTTGCACTGTTACGCGGCGATTGTCCCTGACGATGGCTTCCACTGCTGCAATGGCCTCTGATGTCACTACGCGGTGTGCCTGACCCGGTCGAGGAGAGTCTGCTACTGAACTAACGCCGTTCAGGAACTTCCTAGTCCACTCGTACACTTGCTGTAGTGATAAACATGCATCACCATACTGCACTTCCATTCTTCGATGAATTTCAGTGGGTTTAACCCCCACAGTACTTAAAAAACGAATGACAGAACGCTGCTCCTCTCTGGTGCATGTTGAAAGTGGGGCCACCATTTTACACTGCTGCTGCGCCGTTGTGTTGCGTTCCTCCATCGTACTGCCACCTGTGGACAACTCTTCAAACCATGAGTAACACTGCTGCCAACTTAGAAGAAAATCGAGCAGTGTTTCGATTTTTTGTCGCACTTTTAAGATTTTCATTTGAACCCCATACGTATTTTAATTTTAATATCATAATACTGTAATATTGTCATCGATTTTATGTATTTTAAAATTTTAAGATTTTAGTTTTTTCTATAGGTGGAAAAGAACATAGATTGACATGGTGGCTTATAAACCTTTCTTATAATGACTTCCTGGCGAAGGCACTTCTATGCCGAAACGAGTAGAAGTTAATGTTTGTAATAAGTGGTGTATCACGGAGTACATTTGTTGGATGATATATTGATTGTTAGTCCTGTATGTGTCAGTGAACTGAAATATCACGAATTGCACGAAATGTTTCAGAATAACAGAGACAGAATTTCAATCACAGGGAGGGCTGCCTCTTCTTGTGAGTTCGTAACGACTTGTTTCCAGCTAAAAGTTTCCCTCGCTTGTGTTTTCTTCTTTCACTGAAGATGGAGTCATAAGTGAAGTGCGCGGGATCATCAAGAGAGGGATTCTAATACTGATGCATATGCTTCCCCTTTACCCTGCTTGCCAGCAGCAGGGTGAAGTGGGATGTTTTCCTAGTCAAAGCAACATATCAAGCACTCAAACACACTTGTTTTCGAAACATGACTTAGTGTAAAAGTTGCTGTATCAGTTTATAATGCTTCCATTGCGACTATTTTTCCGTTCATTTCGTCGTTACGGAAGTCCATCATGAAGTTACGAGTTCCTTAGAACATTATGTTATGTGATATTTGTTATGGGGTGGCTTCTTTGGTTCCTATATCTGCTCTAGAATTCAATCTACTGTTCTCAGATCTTTGTAAACAAAGCCTTCCCTCTGATGGAAAGGCATTTTAGAATACCTAGGCGTAGGTGGAATGATATTCAGTTGGATATTAAAGAAACAAATTGGAAGGTCGTGAACGTGATTATGTTGTGCAGGACGCGAACAAATGAACGGTTCTTGTGTGAACGGTTATTCGCTGGACTCTTACCGCGAAAAACGGGTTCACTCGCAGGCTATTCCATGTGGGACTTCTGGCAGGCACAGTGGCAGTGGGAAAGGATTTTCTCATGGTACTTCAGCTTTCCCCTGTCAGTATCATTCCACCAGTGATCCAGACTGATTAATTATTTATTAATTATTTACACGTCACCGATGATATATAATTACAGCAACTGAGGGGGCGGTAAATAAAATACAAATTTATTGGGTAGTTGCAAGGGTGATTGGCTATAACTTTTGCCACCCTTTTTGTAATCGACACGTTACCCTCTCGTAGTCACTTCGGAGCCCACCCGAACCTAACGCGGTCATCCTGACAATGGAGGAGTTACATTTTTTCAAAATACCAGAAAGAAACTAATTACCGTACACGGTGCAGTAACCCAGACGGCAATCACGTGACCATTTTTTCTGATTTGAATCAGCTTATGAGCCTTGCGATATGCTGCCAGATTGCAGGAGACGATAAGTGGTTGGTCGAGGTCGGAATGGGGCTAGTGGCTATGTTGAGTACCAGGTCCTGTTGCTCCAGGGAAATTGATTCGTGTCTGCTGCATTGGGAGGGACGAGGGGTGAATTGGGGTGTGAGAGCTGTCTAGTCTGTTCTATCTTCTATTCTCGTGTCGTCACTATGTCGCTTCATGACGACAGTCACTCAGGCGAACGTCGTCCCCAACCACTCCCACCGAACATGCAAAAAGTGAAATCAGTTGTTCACTTCCTTGGCGCAAATAGGAGTGAGTTTGCATGATCTCCTGCCACACGGATTGTTATATAGCATACATCGATATGATCTACTCTCACTCCGAATGTTATATAGCGTACATCGGTATGATCGACTGTCACGCCGAATATTATATAGCGAACATCTTCATGATCTACTCTTACTCCCAAAGTTATATAGAGTATATGGGCATGATCTACTCTCACACCGAATATTTTACAGCGTACATGGGCATGATCTACTGTCACACCGAATATTATATAGCGTATGCAAGTATGATCTTATATGGCGTCCATCGGCATGATCTACTCTCACAAGGAATGTTATGATTTACTGTCACACCGAATATTATATAGCGTACACAAACATGATCTACTATCACACGGAATATTATATCACGTCCATCGGCATGATCTACTCTCACAACGGATGTTATGTCGTCACTTAGAATCCGGAAAATCTTCTCTACCAGTTGGTTCATAATCTCCTGCCCTGTCGTTTGTTATTGCAATACTTTGTCCCTAAGGGTATCGTTTGAACACCGGTTGCAACCTGGCACTGCTCTGAGTTTTATCTCTTCCAAGCTTATGGCCTACCCTGCGTGATTTCAGGCTTCCGCCTACCGCTTATTTACAGTCAGATTTTCGACAGCTTTCAAAGAACCCTTTTGCGGCACTCTTGCCTTTCACTGTCGGTCAAATATTCTTTTTTTTTTTTTTGGCAACATTTTTAAATTTGACAAAGGAAGTTAGCAAAGTAGCGTTTCGAGAACTCTGGGGAACTGCACGTGATGTTAAATGTAACTGGGAACAGAAATGAAGACTTAAAAATGAGGGCCGTTAATAAGCATTTTGACAACTCGTGCATTTTTATTGTGTAGCTGGGCCTTCCTTTTGAGCACCTAGACGCAGTAAAAGGAGCGGGTCAACCTAATTATTGAAAACTCTAAAGTGTGGGTAGTGTAATTGATCTCGTTGTCTAAAGGACCAAGGTGCCTGCCTAATATAAGGTATTTAGTGAATTTCCGCAGTTTTTATAGTCCTATACGAAGACAGTAACAAAATTAGGCCACTAATCCTTCCGTGAACGTACTTTCCCATTTATCAGTTGTTAATTATCCAACCTCTATCCAACCAATAAAATTAGGCAACTAATCCTTCCGTGAACGTACTTTCCCATTTATCAGTTGTTAATTATCCAACCTCTCAGCGCCATGTTTTCTGAGCTGCTAAAAAAGCGTAGAAAAAATTGTAAGGACGTGCGGAAATACAAGAAGAAGAAGAAAGAAGATGGCGCAATAAATTTCATTACGAGGATATTTATATACCTGTTACGTTATGTATGCTGAGACGTACCTGGCCTGTAACAAACTCATGCAGATATGATAAAGGCTTACAAAATGTTATATGGAAGACGTAAAGCAACTGCCTACTTGTTATTACGAGAATGTGATAAATTTGATTTTATTAAGGAAATTGATGTGACACTCTAGGCTAGATTAAACTGAGGCATGAGTTACTGACCCAAGGTTTAATGAAGTGCCAGAATATCGTGGTTTGTCGAGTAACTCGGAGTTATTTTAAAGACCCTGCACCATTCTATTAGATATTTCAAGTCATATTAAACGATTCTTCGTTTAAATTAAGCACTTAACACAAAGAGGCCACCTGTCATTTTCCACACTACGTTAGCTAGCCCGACAATTTTTTATGGTACGTGGAAACGCCCATGATGAACCTAACATCAGCTGCTTATAAAGGAACATGAGATTGACAACAGATTATTAGTGGAAATACTGACGAAGGCATCAAGTTGCTTAGATGAACAAGAAGGCCTAAACATCATTTACCAAAACTTTGGCCCCGAAAGAAGCAATTCGCCATGCAGGCATATTTTCTTGTCGGATCTTTGGACCTTTGAACCAGGAAGGAACTACGTTTCCTTCCGAACGTCTGGAATGGATAACCCACTGCCGTGGCGTCAAGTACCAGGGGAGCGGATTGCAAAACCTGCAGAGAGACAGACTTCCAAAATTAAAAAATTAAAAAAATTAAAAAAAAAACATTGAGTGTACTTGCGGAGACTTCAAAAAGGCAGGAGGACAATTTGTGATGAGGTTAGCTCAGTGTTATTGATAAAGATACAGTCTTATGTGTTATGACTCCCATGTTGATTGGCAGTTAGCTACTGGCCTGTCAGAGGAGTTTTCTGCCTCCGTTTTCAGGGTCGTGTTCTTACGCTACGCCGAAGTTGAAGACAGCAGGATTCTTCGAAACGGCCTTAATTAATTGCCAGTCAACATGGCCCCATGCCACGGAAGGATGCAAACTCCCAGAGAACAATTCTTTTTTCAATTATATAAAGCAGTTACCACAGAACAATAGGAATTATATTAATTTCGCTGTGCAAACATGTTGGCTGGTCCAAAAAGAGGCTCAGGTGCCAACTTGACTAATGAATTTGTTCTGCACCTCACACAGACCTAAGACGGATTGGTGCCAGAGTGCCCTAGATCTCCGTATTCGATTCGATGTGACTGGAATTGCTTCTTTCAACGTTGTGCTCTTGTAACAGGAGCAGGACACACAATGTATGGCGGTTTCCGGGTTAGGCGAATTGAATTTGTATGCTCCCAGCTGTGAAAGATTCGGGTTCTTGAAACGTCATCGTCATTCCTCCTTCCCCACTTTGTCTCTCCCCGTTTTCACCTAATTTTGGAAAAAGACGACTACTCGCAATGGAGGGGTTCTGCATTGCACTGCCTTGTTTTTATGCGCCTGAATGAAGATATTGCAATGCAGTAACGTGCTTGATCCATCGAAGTTCCACAAGCAATATTTCGGGCCTTAGCTTCTAACTCACATTAAAAACACGGCGTTTCTATTACAAAGACCGGTAGGCTTATGGAATTTAGGGACGTAATCTCTGTTCATTCTTTGAATCATTCGAAACCCCATCTGTCGACATGCCGAGCTTCTGCCTCTGCGGCAGGCAGTACATTACCACTGTGCAAATGTACGGGTTTCACAGCTGTGTTGATGGTCTTGCCGAATATACCTGAAGATGGAGACAACAAGCACAGTTATGTCACAGTTACCCGCTATCTGATTTCACGCTGTTATGGAGGTTGTGTCCGTAGTTATGTCTGGGATGGATGGATGGCTGGCTGGATGAATGTTTGAATGATCAAGGAGGCCAAAGTTTGCAGATTGTTACACATTTGTGAATAATTGGTTTCAAAGCTGTAATTTATTCAGAGTTTAATTTCGATGAAGCCAGTGTTTTTTAATGGAATAACTTATATTCCGATACGTAATTCGGTCTTGAAATAAAATGGTAATTAATTTTGGCACATTTTGATTAGACTGGCAGCTTAATTTTCCGATAAGTTTAGCAAACATTCCTGAAGAATAACTAATCAAGAAACCTTTATACGGAGCTAAATAATTAAAGACGCAGGGAAAACGAGGCGCCGAGCCTTTCTTCTCATATTTTATTAACCGTTCCAGGAACATGAACTACAATTTGCGAAGAACGTATTCACGTGATTTTAAAGCCGACGAACGTATTTCAGGAAAGTTTTGGACGAAACTGAGTACAGCCACTTCTGATTCGTGCACTGCTAAAACATTCCGTTGTGAACATATCTACAAATTTGAATATTCTGGATTTTATTTTATTACCTCTGTATGTGTCGACGAAGCGTCCAGTAGTTGAAAAAAACAATTGAAGAGTGATGACATTATACTTATTGCTCTGAAACTTTGCTGAATTTAGTCGCTGTGCGAGAGGAACGACCTTTCGACGAAGAGACAGAAGAAGAAGAAGAAGGAGGAGAAGGAGAAGAAGGGAAGGAGGAGGAGAAGAAGAAGACGAAGAAGAAGAAGGAAGAGGAGGAGAAAAAGAAGAAGAAGAAGAAGGAGAAGTAGTAGTAGTAGTAGTAGTAGTAGTAGTAGTAGTAGTAGTAGTAGTAGTAGTGGTAGTAGTAGTAGTAGTGGTGGTGGTGATGATAATTGTAGTGGTAGTGGTAGTAGTGTATAAGGGGTAGTAAGGCATACTGCATTTATTGCAAGAGGGAAACGAAAAATTTACTGCTCTGAAGATTGCCAGTATATGCCCGCTCGTCCTTTTTGTGAAGGTAGGCTGGGGATCGGGTAGAGCCTTTGTTAAGTGAAGAAGATAATGGGAAGTACGCTGTTTTATTGTGCAGCACAGGAAAGAAGGTGACAGATTGGGCTGAATTTTAAACGTAATACTTAGAGAAATGCATTTGTAAGAAATGTGATGAAACTGAGGTGTGTGTATTTGGGTTGAAATGTTTAAGATAATGTTGTTAGTGCTACTCAGAACCAAATAGTGCAGTGTAAAATGTGTGTACCTATTTAGGATTTGCTTTATAAACGAGGAAAAGCACGGTAGCAGGATCTTCCGGATGCACACTGACTTCTATCTGCAGTCCACAGTTCAAATGCACAAAACCTAACGCCAATGCCTACATGTACGGTGGCTTTGTTCTTGAGAACGACGTGCGTTGTATATAGATATGCATATTTGTGCCTTTGGTTGCGTAAGAAACGGTTTAGTTGGAGGACAATATTGAAGGTTTAAAGAAAATTGATGAAGTATGATTTTTAATTTATTTAGACTTTTGTTGCACGTCCATTTACAAAGTGTCACGTAACTCTTGTTGACCTTTATTCGTGCTCATTATGTTTGTTTCTTCAAGGTCCCGATGTTTTTGTAAATTACACGTATATAGAAGTTTTTCTACTACCGCTCAGGAAAAAAAAAATAACTATAGAAACCTGTCCGTTGATGGTGCGTGTGGAAATAGCTGCAGTTTATTATGAAAATGATAGAAAACTGGTACACATCGTGGCAAAATGCTGTTTCTTAAGGCAACAGCTGCTGGACTTATACTGGGCAGGTAACAGGCTCGAAATCGGCCGCATTTCCTTTATGTTGGCAAAGCTGATCACGATTTTTACCCGTCCCAGATGAATGTTCATGCAGTAATTTTGCCAGTTGCTTAACATTCATGATCAGACTCCAATCCAATTTGTCGCGAAATGGTCTGAAATATAATGACCATCCTGCCGGTATACACTTCGACACCATATATCCGGTCAAGTAGGTCTGCATGCGTGCGTTGTGTGATGATATTAAGCTGTACTAAATGGAGAGACAGAGGGCACAAGTGTCTCTTATTAGGAATCATATGGCGGCATTAGCAGCCATCTTCTCTGAGCCGTCGTTACGTGTTGTCTCCCGATGCTTGTTTTGTGCATTAATGCGGGTTGAAGTCTGTCAAGGGAGGAATACCTCAGTTTTCGAGACAAAAGCAAGCCCTCAGAACTAAAGAACTTCATCTAACTTACTTAATATGGCTTGGGACAAAGTAAAGTAATTTCAAAGTCTACTTCTGTTACAAGTATACATTTTACGTTATATATTGTGTGGAATTAACAGGGACATTTTGTTTGTCCTATGAAAATATTGAATGGTTTGATTGTGTCCTATGAAATAATAGTAACTTTCTTTTTGAATGAACAATTTTTTCTTGTCATCTAGAAGATTTCGCCTTACGACCGAAATTTAAGCTTAGGTAAATATTCGTTTTGATGAAATAAATTTTCTGTTTCAGGTAAGATCAAACTGAATGACATACCCAAACTCGGGGTACTGTGTAAAATCGCAGGTGACTGAAGAAGAGGGTAAGTGATGCAATATGATGACTAACGTACTGATGTCACGGTGTACTTCTTCTTTGCTATGCATGGTGTAAGACTGAGACAAGTGCATGAATCAAAACATTTATTCGTATGAATAAGTTGTCTGCAGTTAGGGTCATCTGTTTTAGAGACAGTACGTTTATCCGGAATATGTTACAACTTTTTATTTAGTAATGAATGTTTTTATGCTGAGGCACAGGGAAAGGCTGTCTGTCCCGTGTAACAGTCATAGCTATTATGTTGCTATGATACTCTTGAACCTGGTGGACGACAGGTACATTTCATGTTAGATTATTGTACAAACAGGTCGGTGCACCCAAAACTGAATCACTACTAATTGTTGTTATTATTTTGTTTCCGGTAATTTTATGAGTTTGTAATATTATCAAAGGGATGTGACGCGGTCATCAATGCTTTCAGCAATTGGGTCCCTACATGTCATGGGGACGATCTCCCTTGTTCTGTTTATTGAAATGCGTATCATTAGGCTGCACCACAAAGCAGCTCGTTGTCATAACGACAGTTGGTCGGTACTTTGCACTCCCCTGAGTTATTTTTACTTTGAAAATTGAAATGTTTCACCTCGTTAAATAGTAACAGCAGTATTTTAATTTTGATGCTCCGAAAACAGTGTCCGAAGCTCGAAAACACATAACATCCCACGGATAAGTAACACCCAGTTACAATTAACACGGAAATTTGAAATTAATTATACCAGCCAAATAGGTACATGATGTTAAATAACACGTTGTTTTTAAAAGATGGAAACATCGTTTTGAAATTTAAAAAATGTTTAAGATTATTTGGGGGAGATTTTAACGATTGGTAGAACGGACGTCCATTTTGTTTTGTAGCTCTTTAGTCACAATATCAAATTCCGGCTCTGAGACTCGCATTTTGACTGCGGTTTATTTTCAGCTTTCCTTTCTGCTTCTACTCTGGTGTAGTACATTTAAATGTGTCACGACCACATGAAATACTCTGTACACGGTAAAGTTGTCCTATAAATGCCTTGAAGGCATATACTAGGAGTGGAGGTATAGCACCACTTATTCTTAACCTCGGGCACTAGGTCGAGGTGAGTGGTAGGCCTCACGCCCGACCACTTAGCCCCGGCCGAAGAATTGTATTACCGATTAAATAAAAGGATGGTTTGGCCCCGAGTCGGTCTGGACCTTTTCCAGACGACATGAAACTCGTTCCCCTCCCCGGATTCGAAAATCGGATTTTCCATCCCGTAGCCGTGTGTCTATGCTGACTGAGCTATCCCGGCTTTCTTAGATGTCCTGTACTATTCGTAGTTCATTAACATTCTTCATTCGTGTTTTAACTTGGGCTGTCTAAATGATTTAAGCCTTCGACGAAGGAACACAGAAGGATCGGACACGTTCCATCCCCACGAATTGGTCCGCCGTCCAGGGCAATGCACGTCTGTGCTTGCTGTCTGCCGTCGGCTTGATTTAGACGCAGCGTCAGATGAAGGATCTCGTCTTTTACAGGGACTGCTCCAGCCTGGGCGAACAACTGATAGATGGAAAGTACTTCGACACAGTAGCCAACTTGAGGCCATTAATCGTATCCACGACGCCATGATCCGTAACAAAAGTATTAACTAACCATAGTGGAAGCTTTGTCTACCACATGCAGATTTCTCCCCTAAAAAGGAAGACAGTGCAGACATATGAATTTTAAAAACGATATTTCCATCTTTCGGAGTAACGTTTAATTGGATTTTATGTCTCTGTTTCGGTGGTTTGTTTCCTATCTTAATTTCATTTAAAGATCTTTTTCCTACCTCCCACATAACACAGCCCAGTTCCATTGTTAGGACAGACGGCTTAATGCAGCTTAGGGATGTAGTCGCTGTTTTTGTGCTTGAGAATTCCGTTGTGGCAGCACTAACTAATGTTTACAGTTGTTCCTATACAGAAAATCTATTAATAGAGACGTCTCCTAGGTGTAAGTAGTATGTTTTAAAAAATTACGTAACAGAGGGTTCATAATAGAAGGAATTTTAATAGGCCACATTAATGTTACGTTTTTACGCCGCCAATGACAACATTAATTATGTAACGAATTAAATAATTGTAAATTTTTAGAATCTGTTGTTAAGTCATGAAAACTGCTACGAGTTCAAACATGCCGTTCACTATGGGTGAATACGTTCATAGAAAACAGACGTTTGTTTTGAATATTCACGTTTTTCTGAACTCATCATTAGTGGCTGTTTATTGCATCACAGGAAATGCATGAAATACGTGGAAAAATGCAGGGTCTGTTAGTTGTGAATTGTGTGGTACAGTAGGTTACAGTAGCACTGTGCTGTAATTACGTAAACTGAAGAAATGAATGTATGTCAAAAGAAGTTCTCGTTTTTTTAGCACCGCAGCATTAAGCTTTAATTTATGCGAAAAAAGAACCAGGGTCAATTTTTGTATTCCAGTACTGTTCTTACATTTGAAATTTACACGCCTCTGACGATGAAGTAGTGAAGTTAAGTTCTGCTTTTGAGGGAGGGCAATGCGCAGAGGACAAGGGGGAATTATACGGTGTATGTAACTTGCAGTTGCACAGCTTTATAAACCGGAAGGTCACGGGTTCGATTTCCGATGTGGTCCTTGGGATATTTCGTTTAATTAATCTTTCCGGCCGCGCTGTGGCCATGGGGTAGATTCAGTCACTAAGAGAAATGAGTACCAGGGGTATCTCCTAGGGGTAAAGGCGTCCCGTGCATAGGGCTGACAACCTTACCATCTTCATGTGTCAAATATCTAGAAATTATGGCAGCTTCAACCTCCTGGAGCCCTGAGGGTCTGTCCAGGCCTGTAATGGGATAGCTTTACCGTTTTTATATAACATTTTGCAATAGTACAGGAAAACATGTGGCCCAGAAGAACTAAGTTTCTGAACATGCAAAGGGTGATATTACCGGAGCAGTTTACGGAAGAACTGTGAAGATAATGAAAAGTGCAGAGACTGAAATTTGGAACATTTGCAGAGTTAGGCGACTAGCATAAAAGCCAAAGAAATCGACAGAAATTTCATTTCAGTAACTCGAACTTCCAGGATGACTGATGAAACCTTGAATAGAACAGCCACATTTCTGTCTCAGTCCTTTCCAAGTAATCAGATTACTTTAAGTGCAATTCTTCCTCTTCTTATTCTGTTTCTTTCGCCCACTAGACCGTAAGAGCGGTTCTGATTTAGAACTGAGCCTAAAGAATATGACGTCCGATCGGTAACTGGCCTCTCCCGATTTATGTGTATGCTGGGTATGAAAATATATACATTTTATGCACATTAGTTTATACATAGTAGTTTATTTGTTGTAGCTAATGAAATAATAACAAGACAAAAAAACAAGTGGGCTGGTAAAAATCATGACAATATAAAACAACCATTAGAAAAGAAAACACTTTCCAGCAAAGGTGACAGGTGCACGACACAAGAAAAATGCAATAATAATGTCAGACTTTTGCTGCTACGTGGACATGAACTGTACTAAACTCCTGTGGCTACTGACGCGTGTTTGATTTGTTTAGTAACTCACACTTTTTTTTTATTTTGTGACACTACTTCGACTCCTTAAAACCATTTGTACCCCTCGGTCTTCGAAACTTTTATGAATAATTTGGAATGAGTTTTAAATTGTATGCAATAAGTATACATATGTGTTTATGTACTAAGGTGACATTCAGTCTTTCAGGGGTAATAATGTCCCTCAGGGGTAATAATGTCCCTCAGGGGTAATAATGTCCCTCAGGGGTAATAATGTCCCTGTGACAAACATTCATCTGATATGACATTTCTTCTCCCACATATCGGTTGACATACAATCATTCAATACTACAAGTATTTTAAATGTCATTACCAGCGCAGGAAGTTGCACTCCCGTTGGTATTACAAACATTTTACTCGTTAGTGTTTATACATTTTGCTTATGTCTTGAGTCATAATATCTGTAACAAGCCAATAAGCAGTTCTGCTGTTTTTAATTAAATCGACCCCAATCAAAAACATTTTGAAACCACGTATCAGATTTGATTTCACGTATAACTTTTTCTCTACTACGAGTCAAGTAACCATGCGCGTTTCAGACACAGACCAGTTGTTGTGATGCAGTTGTTGTGACCAAGATAATCGTAGTAATCATTATCATCATCGTCGTCATTATCACTGTCATCGCCAACTGTTTCATGGATTGGCTAGTGTGGCTTGTCTTCAAGGGATATCATCAGTCCTAAGTTTATTACGGTTGTGCGTTGCCTTCGTCTGCAAGTTTATACTATACAGGTATGCTCGTTGTATGGAAGAAAGCTGTCAGTATACATTTACGAGTATACTGGTGTCATGTCCGGTATTGTTTTGTTTTGTTAACAACGTAGTATAGTGATGTAATAGACAGTAATAAAAAAATGAATTGCTGCATGTTTCGGCTGATTTGAATTAATCATAAGACCAATCAGACATGTATGCGTGTGATGAATACAGCAATGTTTTACACTCTCTACAGTAAGAAGCATCATCATGTGATTCTCTACATATGTTTTATGTATCATAAATAATAATGTGTGATAAACAGTATATCTGTTTAAGACTGTTGTAAGGGATGTGTATAGAAGAAAACCAAATATTAGCAGGCACATCCCTGGAAACATGTACAGGAGGGTTGCTCAGGGGACAAATACGTGAAGTGAGGAAAAGTGAAAACACCTCAAATGTCTTTACATTATCTGTTTATTGAGCGTTCTGTATGAAGTACATAAAACGAATGTATGAGAAGACCACGTCTGTTCGTCTTCCCATGCGTTGGGGCTGAACCATTTGTCGGACTTCCATGAAATTCGGTATGGAGTTCTGTTCTTTCCAAAAGTTGTCCAAGAAGCATCAAGTTCAATGGCAGTGACACTTTTCCTGGGCGACTTAAATGAATTTTTACCCGCATATTTCGTGAATGATCTGGTTAAAACTCAATGCAGATCTCCACGCAATGCCATAGAACAATTACGAATTTCGTGAAAATCAGCACCGTAAAAGCCACATCTTACTTGGGGGTTTACATATAATGCTGTCTTTCTGGTCTGCATTTGGTTAAAAATTGATAAAAAACGACAAAAATGTATCGGTTAATATAGTTAGGTGAAAATAAGTACACGGAAAGCCACGCTTTATATCGTTGAACAAGTCAATGGACTGTTTGATCCTGGAGATGAAGCCCTTGGATAGTTCGAAACCTCGGGAACCATTCTTCCAGCGACACGCACGTCCGGTATCAGAAGACCCGAATCTTGAGTCTCCGTTGGTGTGCAGAAATTTAGTGAAAGGAGACGGTGGATTATATTTTAAGGAAAGTTGAAATATTTCATTATGAAGCAAAGAACTGTGGTGGATAATACCTGTCACGAAGTGACATTTAGAATTTCTGTTCTACTATGTAACACTTTCCTGTATTATATTAATATAATGTATACCGTGCAGTACGTTCATATTAATTGTCTTCTTCTAAACCAACATTTAATGCACCTACTGTATATACCACGTTACATTATGTTCTCGTACGCGTTTGGGCGGACGTCGGCGCCATCTTCAGGAGTCTCACATTTACAAGTAACTGTTCGATTTTCGGCCCGTCATCTGACTGTAAAAACTTGGTCAGACGTGGTGGTAAAACGCAGTCTTCTCACTGATGCCGAAGATCGAACAGTTTAACCCTTAAAAGCCCGAATTAATTCCCATCTGCTATTTGCTGGCATTATTAGGAGCTCACCATTTTCTCCACGTTAGCAGGATAAGGGTTAAATTATTAACCTTTAGGCGGCTAATGTCATATATATATGGAGCACCCATTCTTGATGTTTCTAGATCACACACAACGACGCAGCACAGTCGGTAGGACTCCTCTGGACGAGTGATCAGCTCGTCGCAGAGACCTCTACC
>Ga0268261_10001711_pt1 | contig 15330 bp, 11 predicted proteins | sample TergutNc150P1_FD_190353 | JGI IMG/M metagenome (GOLD analysis project Ga0268261, IMG submission 190353) | Nasutitermes corniger P1 segment gut microbial community from laboratory colony in Florida, USA - Nc150 P1 (SPAdes) (version 2) | ecosystem: Host-associated > Arthropoda: Insects >... | reverse complement strand
AACTTTATTAGAGTTTTATTTTATTTCCAAATTAAACAACTTAACTTAATATTACTTGTGTGATTGACATTTATACGATTTAATTGTGATATTCCTAAGACCTTGGCAAGTTGACCGCAACTAGAAATTGAAGTAGTTAATTGTTCCTTGAGCTACAAAGTGATAGTTTAGTAGATTTATATTACCTTGTAAACCCTAAAATCTACTTGGTGGCAATCTACCTGATATCCGAACTCTGATAAAAGTGAAACTACAGAACCCACGTCATCCCCATCACAGTGTCCCCCTAGTCAGACATAAAGTAACCGCTACGCTACCACTGGGGGCACTACAAAATTGGTTGGCAGCGGAAGGATAGATTTTAGCTACTTACTACGCGCGGATCGTAAATGTAGGTCACTATTAGGATATCGCGAGACGACGAAGTCAGAACTGCAAAATTCCAAATTTAGAAATTCATTCAGCGAACTAATACAGCTTCCTTCATTATGACCGATAGACTACAAGCCGAACTGGCAGAGACCAAGGCCGAGTTACAGCGGTTACGCGAACGCGTTTCTGTAGGGACACCTGCAGTTCACAAGTACCTGTCCTTGATTTCATTAATCCCGAAATGGTCAGGCGCAGAAACAGGAATCCCCCTGGAAGAATTCCTATCCGTGATCGAGAGTTCTGCCCGCATAGGATTGTGGGAGGACGGGGACAAATTACAGGTAGCAGCCCTTCGGCTTACTGACGTTGCCAGGCAGTTCTATAACGGGTGCCTAGAATTGCATTCGCCAGGTGCAACTTGGCAAAAATTCAAAGATGAGTTTAGACGCAAGTTTCGCGACACCCATACAGATCAGTACCACTTTATGAAGCTACATACGGCCAGGCAAGGGAGGAACGAGACCCCTCAGGAGTTTGCTGACAGATGTAGGGCTGTCACAAAAAAAAAAAGGTTGTATGACAGGAAAGCAAAATGAAGAAGCTTCCAAACAGATGACATGGTCTACCTGTATAACCCCGCCAAAAAGCCCGGGAAATGCTTTAAATTTCACAAATACTGGACTGGCCCATTTCAAATTACCGCTAGTCTGATTTGAACTATGAAATAATTAGCATGAACAACAAAACCCAGGTTGTGCATGTTAACAGGCTAAAGATGGCCTATAACCCAGAAATTTGGAAACCGAAACAAAAACCGGAAAATCCAAAAAATCCGAACAGAAAAGAAAATAGCTAAATCGGAAGAATTAGAGGAATATGAAGTACAAATTGGTTCCCGTCCTCTACTGAAAACAAGACCGCCCCAGGAAAGACTCGAACCTAGAACCCCGTCGAGTCTAATTCCCGGTACCCCAGACTCTGTACAACAAGCAGTTGATACGCCGTATTTCGAACGCGCAGATCCAAAGTGCGAACCGCCTAGAACACCGCAATCGAGGCGCGAACTACAGGCCGTACGGCCGGAGCCGCCCCTCACCCGGTCGCGAACCAGAGTCCAAACCCAGGACCATAATGTAGCAGAGACTGATGCCGTACTGCAAGCGCGACATAGAACGCCGCCTACGTATGTTAAATACTCGTTCAGTTGATACGCAACTCTTCACTCGCAAACGTGCTTCACTGTTGAGATAACTGATAACAGCTAATCTGTACGATACTAGTCCAAGTAAGAATAACCTGCACAGTCTAGAACCGATCCAAAGACCACTCACTATGTTACAGTCTTATCTGCGTAAGATAGCCACTAGTATAGAAATTCTCATTGTTACAGGATGTCTACTCAGCATAGCAACTGCAGACCCGTCCGTCCAACCTTTGAACGGAAGTGTTGTTTTTCTGAAAGAAACAGATATTTTTCTTACTGACTCTTGGCGCATCGCAATTGAAATCGACCTAAATCCGTATGAGGAAGCAATTTCCACCATTAGAGCAGATTTGCTAGCAGAAGAGCAGCGTAGAAAAGATTTTACTTTTACCTCCGAACTGCAGTCAATTGAAACACTTCTGACAGCACTTGAGTCGAAATTACATAGTTTTAAACAAATTCTACCTAAACTAGACCGTCGTCGTGGCCTACTTAACTTAGGAGGTACCACGCTGAAAGCACTATTTGGCACTGCCGTAGTTTCTGACGTGACCCAATTACATGACCTGTTTGATGAATTACAGTCTAATCAGCAGAATATCGTTCGCTCTATCGACAACCAGATTACCTATATTAAAAAAACTAGACGCTGATACTTCCGAAAATGCTGAATTAATAGCAAATTTGTCAAGCGTTATTAGAGATAACACAATTAGGTCACACGAAAGATTTCAACAAATCACTAAAGATTTGTTTTGGCTTAATTTGACAGTGTATGGACAAAGTAAACTTTTCACGATGATTCAACTTGAATTCTCTATTCTACAGCTTACTCAACGACTTGACGAACTGACAAACGCCATACAGTACGTAGTTATGGGAAGTTTACCAGCAAACTTAATAAACCCCACTACACTATACAATATTTTGAAGAAGGTGTCATTCCACCTACCCGAAAATTACGAGCTTATTGCAGGGACTAGAGTCGAGAATATTAATTTTTACTATAAGTTTGTAAAAGCTGCAGCTATAGCCAATAGCCACTACATCACAATCATTCTAAATATGCCAATGAAAACAGCTGGTCGCCATTTTGTTTTACACAGAATAATAACTTTGCCTACAAGAATTCTTAACGATACTTTTGTTCTGTATTTACCTGAGTTACCATATTTTGGCATTGATAACATTCAGCGCAACTACATTTTGTTTACTCAAGCAGAACTGAGCTACTGCAGTATAAACAGTATTTCTACATGTCCAGCCCACATACCAATATTTAACAACCGCCTAATAAGTTGCGAATCCAGCTTATTTTTCCAGACGGCTGATAGTCATAACCTATGCCAAAGGAAAATATTACTGAAGCATACAACTCCACTTCTGTATCGGTATGGCTCTTCATGGATATTTCACCTCCCCGGAAATCAAATGACCACTTTACGTTGCCATACCAACAACGGCTCCACTACCTATACGAGAAACTGCAAGGAAACGGGATTACTTTTGATGCGTCAGCTTGTTTACTTACCACAGACCAATTCCAAACGCCACCGGAAATATTGGGTACCGCACAATTTACACTCGACGCTACAGGAATATATGTACCAGATCGGATCCCCATCGCCACGAACCAGGAAATATAAGAAATCCAAGAAGCAATCCACTCAGAAGTCCAACGCCTCAGCGACATCACGTCCCGACTCGCAACGCCCCGCAGAGTTGTTGATATGCACTCCCTTCTCAGCACGAGTCGAACCCTGTACCGCTATGAACAACGATCCAACTGGCACCTAATCACACTTATATCGCTTGGTATAATAACCATTCTAACTTTCCTTGGTTATTTCCTGAAAACCTGTCAGACTAAACTGTCTTCATATAGCCTAGCTAGAAGAAAGTCTGAAACAAGACGCACACGAACCCAGTACTGCTGCAAATGTTCCAGACACAGTGCACAGCACAAACGCTTCCAACAGCGACAACCGCGAAAAGGATGTGGTATTCAGTGTCTACTCTCTCCAGACCACAGCATGAGATAAGCTTGGCTACTGTATGCAAGATGCACGCAGCAGCCACCATCCCAGACGCAAACAGCCTGCCAGACGCATCAAGAGCACTTTTCCGCATAACTCGCAAACGCTGGAGCCGCAAGTACAATCCACTCCAGAAATGTACACCTACATTCTGTATTTCTTGTATTTTCAATTCATGAGTGTATGAAATGCACCGCCCAGATTATTGTAATCCTGGCCTTTCCTATTGTTTTATGTTAACAAGTTGATGTTGCAACTACGTAACTACTGATTTTGTTAACAATTATGTATGTATTACTTTTTTACTACTTGGGTACAATTATGTATGCTATTATTATTTTGTTTTAGCTTTGTTTGCATCATGCAATTCGTTACAGAGTTAATTGCGCTAATTTTCAAAGATTTAGCTCGAAAGAATTTCGCCCCAAATCTTTGTGTACAGATGGGCGAGTGTAACGAACGCATAATTTATATGTATAGATTGTAAAATTGTAAATTCATAGTTACACTGAAACAGTGCACAGCTACCAGCGTTAACTTCAATAGTGCTTAGTTGACAGTTCAGTGCACTGCAAAAAATATACAAGTTAAGACAAACTGGCAGAGCCTTGCCGTTAGTTCACTGCATCTAAAAGTATTTGCTACTCAGAGCCCTTACTCTATATAACCCTCTACAAACACGCTAACGTCCTCATTCTTGTTATTTTATTTGTCATACCTACGTTAAAATTACATTTAACTGTGGAGAGAAGTTCTGACTTCGACAACTGTGAAATAATTTTACTATGTGTGTTGGAAAGCTGCTACTGCTGTTTATTCAAGGTGAGTTGAGCTGAATGTATTTAGAAAACGTTTTAATATTATCTCCACGAGAGTTGAGCAAGTTTGGATCAACAGTAATTAATTTAAACTATTCCAAATTCCAAATTATAACGGGTTATATAGAGAAGGCAAAGTAATTATTTGTGTAACGACTAAACTTGAAACTTTCCCTTTGTTATATCATTTATGTAAATTGTTAACTTTATTAGAGTTTTATTTTATTTCCAAATTAAACAACTTAACTTAATATTACTTGTGTGATTGACATTTATACGATTTAATTGTGATATTCCTAAGACCTTGGCAAGTTGACCGCAACTAGAAACTGAAGTAGTTAATTGTTCCTTGAGCTACAAAGTGATAGTTTAGTAGATTTATATTACCTTGTAAACCCTAAAATCTACTTGGTGGCAATCTGCCTGATATCCGAACTCCGATAAAAGTGAAACTACAGAACCCACGTCATCCCCATCACAGTGTCCCCATAGTCAGACATAAAGTAACAGCTACGCTACCACTGGGGGCACTACAATACATACTGTTACCTGTATCACATGGAAGTATATGAGGTTTATGCATACCTTTAGCTTCTACACGCTACCCAAGGAAATATTAATTGTGGTACGGTTAGCACAAGCAGGGATAGGATGGCATGTGGCAATATATTAATGTACAAAGCACTTCCGAAGATGACTTTACACCAGTCATCAGGTAAGATAATTGGTTGTTAATAATACTAACTACCTGACTAAGTCACTCACTCCATGTAGCATGGCTCACCTTGAGAAGCTGCAGCAATCTCATTCTTCTTGATCTGATCACACAAATAGTATCAGGTGAAGAGTACAAATCATAAAGCACCTCATTAAATAGTCATCTCTACTTCCCTGCTACTTCGTCTCTCTTAGGCCCAAATACTCTCCTCAGCACCCTATACTCGAACATTCTCAGCCTACATTCCTCCCTCAATACAAAACAACCAGCAAATAGTTCTGTATATCTTAATATTTATATTTTTGGATAGCAAACTGGAAAACAAAAAATTCTGTACCCAATGATAATAAGCATTCCCTGACTTCAATCTGCTCTTATTGTCTTCATGAATGAAATTCTGATTTGTTAGGGTTGTTCCCAAGTATATGAGTATGCTTCCACCCAATATATTATCATAAACATAAACTGGAAGATGATGTGTAGCATTTAATTTCAAACCCTCCTGGTTGACCGGAACCCTCCTAATGGCATATTCTAAAGAAAAGTTGAAAAGCAATGGCAATAAAGTATCTCCCTCTATCAAACCATTCAGAAAAATGTTTGCCTACCTGAATTCTGCTATAGGTTTTGTTTCAACATAATTTTATTAACCTTACCAGTTTCAAAGAAATCCACATTCAATGGGAATATTATGCAAGACCTCCCTCCTAAGTGCATTATAATGCTTTCCTGAAATCTATAAATAGCTGATGCATTGCCTCATTGTATTCCTATTTTTTAAAAGTATTTGATGAATGCAGAATATATGATCAGTAGTTGCCCTGTTACATTGAAATCCACACTGATGTGCCACAATAATTTCCTCAACATATGAAATTAACTTTGGCAAAAAGGGTGTTGTTTAAAAATGTGTATGTAGTTCATAAAAGTAATATGCCTTGATTATCACTACAAACTGCTTTATCATCCTTCTTATATATAGGTACGATGATTGACTTCCTTACATAGACATTTCCTCCTTATCCAAATAGAATTAATAAGTTTACAGATCTCAGAATGAGTTCCCACACCTGCTGCTTTAATAAATTCTGCTGGACTTTAACAATATCCAGTGATTTGTGTCTTTTTAGATTTTTAATAGTCATCTCAACCTCAAAGGCACTGGTCTCAGGCACTAGTGACTGAGCTGTATGTATTGCAGTCTGTCTCATACCATTAACCCCATTTACATTCAATAGCCATGAGAAATAATTCCTCTACCTAGCCAAAATAATGTACAAGTCTACAACCAGATCACTCTTCTCATCCTTGCTGCTTACCTTCTTAGATTCACTAATGCACCTACACCAGTCTCTAATACAATCATTCTACCATATGTTTCAAATTCGTTAACTTTACCTTTCAGCTATACTCTCTCTTTGTTCCTGAAATGTCTACTAACTTAATGCCTTACACTGTTCAGATTATCTATATTACTTTGGGTTGGATCTTGTAACCACTGAATTTTAGCCTGCTTCCTTTGATTTGAAAAGTGTGAACATTTTTCAACAAACCTGGTTTATACTGTTAATGACAATATTACAATGTATATATTAGCAGTGCAGAGGTCCAAGAATTTTTTAAAAATGTAGGAGGGACCTCAAAATTCTAGGCAGTACAAGGGTGACATGAAGCATGATCCATACTGAGTACTGTACCCACAAATACTAGACACCACCATAAAATATTTAGTCAACTGGACAACCTGGTACCTGAAATTTGTGCACTCTCAAATTAATGGCAGCCACTTTAACTGCACTCTTATGTGTCATCAAGTGATGCTGTTTTGAATTGTAAATTTGTACACTATCATAAGACAACTGGGGCTCAATATATGACAGATGCCCCAACTTGTAGCTGTCGAAAAAGTGTACGATCCACAAATGTCACATGTTAAATGATAAACATCATAAAACTCTCTTCTACATGCCACAATTTAGTATGATAACATACAAACTAATGCAAAAGCTGTTTTATCACTGTGCAAACTAAAGGATTTACACTTACTTGAGATTCTATGGGTTGGAGATAAGCATGAATTTCACGAACACACATGTAATAAGCTCAACATACTCTTCCCAAGAAATATATAGATGAAGTATTAACAGTCCACAAAGAAAAGATAACAGGGTGTACTTTACTTGGATGTTATGAGCTGTGGACCAGCTACTAATGTAATGCAGCAGTACCACACACACAGTGAAACCTGTAACAAATAATTTATTCAGGAGAGATTGGAAAGGAAGCAGTCACATTTTAAAGTAATAATATAACATAGTTCTACATGGGCTGTGAAAAAATTGTGAAAACATTAGTCCTAATTTGCAAACACAGCCAATTTTTAAACCTGAAACCTGGCAAAATGGAATGTAGTTATCATACCAAACTATATGCTAAACAACAAATGAACAACTGTATTTCTTGGTCTACTAATTGACTATAACTTAAACTGGCAAACACAGTGAACATACTATCCCTCAACAAAGTTCTGTATGCTGTGTGATAAGGAATGAGAAAATCTAAAGTTAGTTCATTTCATTTATGTGTACAACAATTCTATCATGTAATATTAAGTAATCTTGCGCTGAAAGTCACCAGACACCAAGAATGTATGTTGTGTCCAACAGAAATTTATAACAATAATGGCAGGTTTTAACATGAATTATTCAGGAAATTTAATATTCTTTGGCTTCCCAGTAAATCCTTACTCCCAGTATTAACATTTCTTGGGATCAGCATGGAAAAATGTCACACTTAATCCAGGTGCACATGATACAGGAAAAAGGCACAGATATGATCTACATTTGTTGAGTACTGACATCAGGAACTGCCATTCAATAAACTTCCACTAATCATTAAACATTTCAATCATGATACATATCAGACTCCTACATTGTAGAACAATATACCTCAAATGAAAATTCTAAGTTGTCACAAAATCATGCAAGAGAAAAGTGTGGTCTCAACAAAAATTTGCCCTTTTGCTCTAACACTGTAAACAGACATTTATTACACTTTTGTATAAGAAATGAGTATTGTAAAACTGCAGTTATCTTTGTTTTTAAAACAAGTGCTGTATTTACACTGTAACATGTTCTGCATACTGGGCTTGGTCTTACGAAGACCCTACGGAATGAAATTCTACTGTGTAGAGGTGTGACATCACTTCATTCAATACTGTAAGGGTTATTATATAAAAGGTGATGTGAACAAACCATGCACTATAGAAGGGGTGCAACAAAGTATAAAGAAGTGTGAAAAAAATTCAGAAACCTTGGAAAAGTAATGCAGATGAGTGCAAAATCTTATGATAAGTAGCCATATACAATAGGATGAGCAGAACACATAGGAAGCCCAAGGGAAACATAAAATACACACAACATATTCATTGGAATTCCTACTGAAAAACAAACTGAGAAAAGATACTTCCTGAGAATGGAATTACAATTAAGGTAAAAGATAAAAAAAGTTCACTCTAGAACAGACCGTGATGGCTCAGAGGGGAGTATTGGTATACATCTACTTTTTTAACTTGATGTTTTTTAAACTGAGCACTGCATGGGGTTGGGTGGTCAATGCCACACCCCTGCCACTTTCCTCCCAGTAGAGTCCCACTACCCATTGTACAGGAGGCTGTGCGGGCCGGTCTGGACAGGTGCAGAATCTCTCTCCCCCACCAGGATTCGATTCCCAGGCCATCCAGCTCGTAATGAGTATATCGACTAAGCTATCCTGGCGCACTGCCATTATGTAGTAGTAGTCCATTGAGTCTGCTTAGACTCCTGGTGATCCTACGGAGCATTTTCTAGGCAAGTTTAGCTGTACAGGAGTGGTTTGCAATTGCCTTCTCCTGAATTCACTTCACATTTGTCCGTACTCTATTCCGAGTCTTTTCTTCCACCAGTGTACGCCATTTTTTCCTATCTTGTACTGCTTCTTTTAGGTCTTCCAATCGTAGGCCGGTTGCTTCCTTGATGCTTTCAAGCCATCGCATCCGTGGTTTTCCCTGCTTCCTGTGTCCTTCAACTTGTCCAAGCATAATGTCCCGTTCCAGTGACCTTTTTGCTCTCATGACGTGACCAAAATAGTGTAACTTTAATCGGAGGATTGTCGCTTCAAGTGATCTTTTGGGTTTCACGTCTTCCAAAACTAAAAAGTTTGTTCTCTTCTCTGTCCAGGGCACTCATAAAATTCTTCTCCACATCCATAGCTCAAAAGCATCGATTTTTTTCCTTTCCCTTTCCCGCACTGTCCAGCTCTCACTTCCGTATGTCACTGTCAGGAATATTATGGTTTCTGCTATTTTAATTTTGGTAGCTTTCTTAACATCCCGATCCTTCATAGTCTTTTCTAGTTTTGTCATTGCCATTCTTCCAATTGAAAGTCTTCTATTGATTTCTTTGTTATCATATCCATCTCTAGTAATTATGGAGCCTAGGAAAGTGTGGTAGCTTGTTACCTCGATTTCTGTTCCATCCAATATGAATTCATTTAGTGTTCCCGTTGTCATTATCCTGGTCTTCTTAAGGTTCAGCGACAGTCCGGCTTTCTCGCTCTCTTCTTTTAGCTTTTTTAGTAGTTTTTCCATGTCTTCTTTCTCTTCAGCTAATATTGTGGTGTCGTCCGCATATCGCAAATTGTTTATGGTTCTCCCTCCTATTTTTATTCCTATGTTGTCTTCGAATCCCACCTTTCTCACTGTATATTCATTGTACATGTTGAATAAGTAGGGGGACAGGATGCACCCTTGTCAAACACCTTTTCTTACTTCAAACCACTCTGTGTCGCCATATTCCGTTCTTACTGCGGCTTCTTGATTCGCATACAGGCTTCTTATAAGGGCTATAAGGTGTTCTGGCACTCCCATGTTCCTTAATGTGTTCCACAATCGACTATGATCCTCGCAGTCGAAGGCTTTGCTGTAGTCTATGAAGCATTATAGTTAGTACTAAAATGTAAATGAACCCTGAGTACATCTTAATTGATCTTCGTTTTAACATTATGGCATTAGTTTTACATGGAAGGCCTTCAGAGTTATTACTTTTACGCATGAATAAAGAAATTGATACGGACATGAAATATATGAATTCTTACGTACTGTCCACACTTCATGAAAAACGTAAAATAAAGATTTATATTACTAAAAAAGATCAAATAAAATCCGAAAAGGCAACGAATGGTACTTTACTTTGAATGTGAAAACAGGAAATCTTTAAATAACATGGACATGTTATGTAGATGCAGCAAGGTTTTGAAGCAGAACGAACGAAACACAAATGAAGCTACTCGTTATACTTACAAATACAGCTTACCTTGTCAACCTGGAACGTATTTCAACGAATTAGGTTTCATGTCTGCTTTACAAGTATAACTTCACCGGCCTAGCGCACTACGATATTGCTTTAGCGCACTACGATATTGCTTAGCAACACTATCACTTCCCTCGCATAATCCCTGAATTGGTGGATACTGTGTACCGAGGATCACGGATTACACCGCCAAGCAAAGGGTATATGATACACTAATTCACTCCGCATACATCAAATGTCAGAACGTGAACAACAACTCAGTGAACGCGGGTGATAACAAACGCGTGGCGAAGGATGTTTAGTAAGCATGTAGAATTTTAAAATTATGAGGCTACGATGTACGATATATGATCTGTGGATGTATGTGACACTTGATCCAAACTTGTCACGGATTAGAGGTAAAGATCACTGGGAAATGTTTATGCCAGAAAACGCAAGGTGGTGCTCTACTCCACCTGACATGACCGTTGGGCGTTGACAGGCATATCCACAGATAATATATGACATAATTGTAATTATCACTACTGCGCACTGCTACTGTGGGTCTCATTGTTAGCCCGTCGTGGTGAGCGATTGTAAACATCATTCGGGGGCGGTGCTGCCGTTTGATGCATGTTTGTTCCATTGACAAGTATGTTGTATGCGCATACGAAAAAGGATGGTACTATGTTCCGTGATATGGACCAATAAACCTTTGTTAGCAAGTAAAATGGCGGAGAATGTGTCCGTGGCTTGGCAGTGTTCGTTTTATTTACGTTTAGTTGCATTGCTAATCGTCAGGAATATTTGAAAGATAGTATTTGTTTTGCCTATAATATGGTGCGAAGTAGTGGGTATGTATATGCTTGAATCTCAATTTTTTTTTTTTCGAAATGAAAAATGTGTACGGAGACGTGCTTTAAGGTTAGGATGTTGTGTTTATGCTGTAAGTAACTTAACGATAAATAATGATATGTATGCAATTGGCACTTGTAATGTTTTCCAGCCATCATCGTAAGCGGTCTCGCAGCAAGTCTGGAAGTCCAGAAAGAAAGAGGGGTAGAAGGTCACGTAGTCGTGAAAGGTAATCGATACTGCATTTAGTCTGAAAAGTACCGCAGTTGTCTCGCAAAGACGCATCCTTTTTGAGTGGACTTATGAAGAATCCATAATATAAAATGTTTATTAGAAGTCTAAAAATATTAGAGCTCCATATACTGAAAATATTAATGAAGGAAAAATCGTAAGGACTGCTGGTCTTGTTTCCAGAATAAAGTTGAGAACCACGAACCTTATCAAACTATTTCGCTCCCAAGAGCCCATTTATTCCAGTTTGACGTTCACACATATCATAGTTACATAACTATTCTCTAGTTAAATGGCATTATAAAATAATCTATGAATGAACATAAATTTCTGCTATGCTATATTGTGTGACAAAACTGCAACAAATTCTAGGTTGTTTTTAGCTAATGAAAATATTAGTTTTCCTTACATATTTAACTGCCAATTATTTGGTTGTTCTCACTGCTGTGTAATATTTTTCAGAGTTAAACCTCGCTACAGACGCAGTAGATCACGTGACCGAGATCGAGATTTATTAGATAGAGATCGTCATCGTCGTTCTCATAGCAGGGACAGAAAACGGTCAGTATCATTGTGACACAATTATGAAACGTCTCTTGTATTCTTCAGAGTTCTACAGTTTTACATGTGACATGATTTATTCCTGTAAATTAGGAGAATGTGGGAATAGTTCTTTAACATGGAGTGTGTATTATAATTTCTTGAAGCCTGTCAACACTCAAACATAAAGAGACTAGCTGTGCTTGTAGCTTCACAGTCTGGAACTAATGTATATTTGGGGCATAGGTTATTTTCCTAGAGATATCCAAGTGTTTAAAGTTCTTTACCCCTGAATACCTTGGGAAGACAGTCATGTATGTGTAATAGGAACAAGTTTTATCATCGTAGGAGACCATATGCTGGTCTCTTTGTGTTTGCCTGGTAGCAGTTTAAATGTCTGTGCTGAACCAGACAAAATGCAGGCCATCAAGAGGTACAATTGGCATTTAAATCCCTCTCCTGAAGGTTAAATTGTTCTTGTTTTGGTTGCGTCTCATATAATGGAAACCATCTTTGAAGTATGTTTTGAATGTAGACAGTAATAGTAATTGACATGATGTTGGCCATTGTTAATGACCACCAACATATACATAGAAACTAGAAACTGAACCTTTGTTTATACATGTGAAGAACCGCCTAACCATGGTTTATGGATAAGTCCAGAGCCTGACCATGGGCTGCATACACACAGGCCTAAAGCATAACCTAGTATGAACATTCAGCTGCATAATACACACAAATGCACATTAGTAGCTTTTTGTGTTCTGTTATGTATGTTGCCAACCATTGTTTGAGCTTCTTTGATAGTGGGGTGATGTGATGGTTAGAACTGTGTAACATGCAACATGAAAGCAAGGCAGAAATGAAGGTGTGTATTATTGTGACTACATTTGCACATTCACTTACATATATATCTTGGTTTTGAGACATAGTAATATTTGAAGTGTCCATGATGAGAAGTTATAAATGGATAAATGTTAGAGCAAAAATTTTACCTATATTGTATATTAATGTACCAAGTCTATCCCTGCAGTCATGGCTGAAGCATTTGCTGAATATGGTCACTTCCCTTTACCTTTCACAAAAAGTCCCTGTAATCTGCTTTTTCCTGACAACTTCATCACAGTAGTTGGAACTGTAACTTACTGCGGAAAGTTTGCTTCAGGAGTGACAGCAAAGAGAGAAGATCTGCTTCATCAAAATCTAAAAACAAATCTGTGAGAGAAGGTTTGAGAGGCGATTCAAAGGAGAGAGATAAAAAGGATGCTAAGGGGGAGGACAAAGCTGAAGATGAAGCATTTGATCCGACAAATCTTGATAAAGTAAGACTTTCTTTAATTATATGGCTACACCGTGATTAATAATGAGTATATGAGGAATTCAGAGCTAATTTTAAATGGCTGCAGTGGACTGTCACATAATGGGCACAGACCAGTGAAAGTTGGGGAAAATGAAGGAATAATTTGTCAATCACAAATAAGGGTTTTTATTATTAATATATGGGAGATTTAACATATTTGATAATAGAGTGACCAACATAAAATTATTCTCAAATCTACATGCAAGAAAACAAAAATGTTACTTCAGTAAGAAACTGGCATGAAACTGGCCAAGTTGGTATTCTGAAGTTTTTCCGTACCCATTGTAATTTTACTTAATCCACACCCACTCATTTTCTTTTGCAAAGTGTTTTGTTAGTTCTGTTACATAAACTCTGGGAGTGATTGTCGTTCCAACAACTATTTCAGGAAGAAGAGCAGAAGAGGCTTGAACAAGAGATGCAGAAGAGACGAGAGAGAATTGAAAGGTGGAGGGCTGAGAGGAAGAAGAAAGAACTTGAAGTTACAAAGAAGGAAATAAAGGGGAGCCTATTAGGTTTGTAGAATTTCTCAAAATGACCGTTGTAGGTAGTATAATGCATGTTTTACCACTTCCACAAAAACTGGCTCATTAAACATAGCGTTTGAACATGCCTAAACTTTTCTGAATATTTGATTAGAGATTATAACTGAATGATAGACTCGGTAACTTGATAAGCATGGAAGCAGTTTAAATTAAGCAACACTCACCTGTATAAATGTTACAGCTAATTTACAGCTGCCAATGAAGAAATGGACACTGGAAGATGATAGTGATGAGGAAGAAGATAAGCAGGACAATAAGGAGAACAAGGATGAAATTGTAGAGGAGGAGGTTGACCCCCTGGATGCTTTCATGCAGGTTACTGAAGTTTTAGTATATTACATTGAAGTCTTACTCTTCTCTATAATGCTCACTTTGATTTCAGGAACTAATACTCTAAGAACCTCGTATTACAAGTGGCATCAAGGTAATAAAATTTTAATACGAGACTGTTTTGGGCTTTTCTTTGCAAATTACATACATATATTTTTTCCAAATGTGCAAATTTTTGGCCACATTTATTGGTGCTAGGTTGAATATGTCATGTTTGTATATTTCTGTCAGGGTGGGTTCTTTTATGATGAGCATATTTGAATATATCATGTGACCCACCATCATGTTCCTCTTGTAGTTTTCCACACTGTTTTTGTATATGTTAATAATCCTTTCTTACTTGAGTTTATCACCTGTTCCTAGGTCTCCCAAATGGTCATTATTTACCATTTTAGGTTTTGTGCTATCAGAGGGATCCTGTTATGGTCCATTGTAACCTCATACCACTGTAACCTTAATTGACTGATTATTTGTATAGTTTTCCTACATGTAGATCTTGCATAATGACCTGGTTTTGGATTTTAATCATTCTTGCTCCTTCCCTTCAACATTCGCCTGAGATCTTTCTGTTATTAACAAGGGTCAACCAATGTTGGCTGAGTTGAACAGTTAGATAAAAATTTTGAATTCAAAGACATTTCTACATGCGAGAAACTGCCATACATCACATTGCAGTAATTGCTCCACATCAGCCTATGTACCACCACCAAACAAACACAGAATGTAAGTTGGGTGCATTGTCCTTTAGTGTATAGTGTGTGTGCATGATAATATACACTCTTTAGATTTCCTATTTAGCATATGTCAGTAAATAAAAGAAGAGAACAGGAATTATTATTAAGAAATAAAGTTATTTTGACTTGTGAAACAGACTGCATTTGCTGGAAAGCAGGACAACTCTGATCTAAGACAACCCTTCAAAATAAAACATGTCTGCCAAGGGATAATGTATTTATCCAAAAATAAGACTACCCCCCCCCCCCCCCCCCCCCCC
>Ga0268261_10001710_pt1 | contig 15331 bp, 15 predicted proteins | sample TergutNc150P1_FD_190353 | JGI IMG/M metagenome (GOLD analysis project Ga0268261, IMG submission 190353) | Nasutitermes corniger P1 segment gut microbial community from laboratory colony in Florida, USA - Nc150 P1 (SPAdes) (version 2) | ecosystem: Host-associated > Arthropoda: Insects >... | reverse complement strand
GTGGTTTTAGTAACATCCTGTAAGGGTGGTGGTTTTAGTAACATGCTGTAAGAGTGGTGGTTTTAGTAACATCCTCTAAGGGTGGTGGTTTTAGTAACATCCTGTAAGGGTGGTGGTTTTAGTAACATGCTGTAAGAGTGGTGGTTTTAGTAACATCCTCTAAGGGTGGTGGTTTTAGTAACATTCTGTAAGGGTGGTGGTTTTAGTAACATGCTGTAAGAGTGGTTTTAGTAATATCCTGTAAGAGTGGTGGTTTTCTAGTTCTGGAGTCTTTAATATAAAATGACAGTTACAACCGGAACCATAACATAGAACATGAAATACAACGTGATTAACATATTTATGGATCCTTTGTGCAAAGCATTATCTCCCAAGGTAATACCACCGTACGGTTGAGACCCGAACCCCTTTTATACATATACCAGAACTTAGAAATTCAGTCATGTCGTTATATCGGACCTTTCAAATTAACTCTACTGTCCCAAAGCGCAGTGTTACCAGTTCACAGCACTATGAAAAACTCCCATTTCTTCTTCTGAGGCTACTGCAAGCATTTTGTTTACACTGGCATCGAAATAACATTCGGAAACGTGACGTGATACGAAAGATATCACGTGATCGGCGACATGTTATTTACAAGGCATCTGAGAAAACGTGCCCACTGTAAGTGCTTTTCTCCCTGCCATCTATGTGGCACTAGCCAAAGTCACTGAGTACTGCCGGGTACAGTCATTAACGTATACACCACTTGTAGCGCTACAAGACTTAGTTTACTGTGTTACATTGAGCTTGCACTGGCAGAAGGAATCGTATATATAAAGATGAATGTTTGTTTGTACCTTATACAAACCCACATTTCTGAACCGATCGAAACCAAACTTTGCACACTTCTCCCCCCGTCGTCTGGAAGAGACCGTAGGGTATGTATGGGCCCACAATATTTCACCTTTCCCACCTTTTCGACCTATTTTGTCGGGAGCGCGTGCCGATTCGTAACCAGTAGCTGGCTGCCGTGTCTACACTGCACCGCTACTGCGTTATATCCGTGACGCGGCGTGGCGCTGGTGTGACGTCAGGCACGGTGGATTGTGCAATGAAAACGCAGAGAAGTGAACGGAATGCGTGTGTGTGAAAATGGAAACCTGATGAGACGGGATGGATGTGACTAACGAATTTAACTTGCAATTGCATTGCACTTATACAAATGCTAACGCACGACCTATCTAACCTTCGTCCGTTCTTTTTCCGTTCCCTGTCTACGGACAACACATTTCTTTACCTTCTCAGCCTTTCCCGTCGTTCCAGCGAGATGTTTTGCTAACGGAATGACAACAAAGTGCTGCCAACCCTGACAGTCACGCGTGTGTCTGTGTCGGAAGCCCCTGTGTTTATATACTTTCTTCGACCTTCTCAACCTGTTTTTCCTAAGTAGGTACATCTGTCATAAGAATCCATGTGAAATTGCAAGTCATTCTATCAAGTAGTTTCTTTATACAGCTGTCTGAAGCAGGAGTGTTGTCTGTATCCCTTAAAATGGATAAAATTGAGTATCGTGCGGTTATAAAATTCTTTGTAAAAGAAGGTTTAACGCCAAAGGAAATTCATTCGAAGTTCATAAAAGTTTATGAGGACTCTTTTCCTTCGTTTTCAACAATTAAGAAATGGGCTGCCGAGTTTAAACGTGGCCGCACCAGCCTTGAAGATGATCCACACGAAGGACGTCCAAAAAGTGCAACAACACCAGAAATAATTGAATAAGTGCACGATATGATATTGGATGACCGGCGGATGAAAGTGCGTGAAATTGCTGAGACTATAGGCATTTCAAAAGAACGTGTAGGGTATATTTTGCATGACAAATTGGATATGGAAAAGCTTTGCGCAATATAGTTGCCGCGCTTGCTTACCGCAGATCAAAGACGCACTGGCATGAAAATCTCTGAACAGTGCTTGGAACGTTTTAACAAAAATAAAACCGATTTTGTTCATCGATTTATTACTATGGATGAGACTTGGATTCACCATTACACACCAGAATCCAAACAGCAGTCAAAACAGTGGACAGAAGCCGGTTGTTCAGTGCCAAAGAAGAAAGGGTCGGTTACGTCAGCAGGAAATGTCATGGCATCGGTGTTTTGGGATGCTGAAGGCATTTTGTTTATTGATTATCTTGAAAAGGGTAAAACAACAACCGGGGAATATTATTACAAACTTTTAAACAGATTAGACGAAAAAAATCATCAGAAAAGACCCGGTTTGCAAAAGAAAAAAATCACAATCTACAGTCTACCAGTTATTAACTTTCTTGTTTCGGTTCTGCTACAGCCCGTACAGTCTACCAGTTCTTACCCTTATTCTGTCAGTTCTGCTACAGCCTACTAGTTCTAAACCTTGCTGTGTCTTTTCCGCTACAGTCCCTACAGCCTATCATTTCTTAACCTTACTCCGTTCGTTTTGTTACAGACCCTTCTGATTGCACTGTCTCTTGTATTTTCTGCCATTCTAAGTTTTTGCAGTCACCACTTAATTTTTCTGCATTCTGAACAACTTAAAGCCGACATCCGTGGCGTCCATTTCCGAAGCTCAACTTTTTCTTCTTCCTTGTCCCATATCATACAAAACACACCCACCACCGTAATATTAATTCTCATCTTTCTGAATACATCAGCACGTACTTTCAACAGAATACATCAGCACGTACTTTCAGCAGAATACATCAGCACGTACTTTCAACAGAATACATCAGCGCGTACTTTCAACAGAATACATCAGCGCGTACTTTCAACAGAATACATCAGCGCGTACTTTCAACAGAACACATCAGCACGTATTTTCAACAGAAGACATCAGCACGTACTTTCAACAGAATACATCAGCACGTACTTTCAACAGAATACAGCAGCACGTACTTTCAACAGAACACACCAGTAATGTCTCACAGCAAATAACTTATCCCGTATCGCAACAACAAAACACTCCTTATCCTGCTTTTGATGTCTGTCAAACCACTCTCACCCCCTAAAAACCATTGACAGTGTGCTACAGTCCATGATCAGACCTGTCATTGCACACAGTTTTTCAGTTAAAGGGCATCTGGATCATTGTTGTAAACTGTGACGTGATAAACAATAAGAAACAAATAGATATTATATTTGGAGTGTGTATTTTAAATGTGCTAAGATAGGAATAAATAAAATATTACATTTAATATACATTGGTCCGTGCGTCATTATAATATTCTAATATATAATTCCCAACAAGATGCACACGTTACAGAGTTTATTTTATCTGACGATTGTTCTACATGTTTCGATTATCATTATCACCCATCTTTAGGAGCACAAAACAACTGTAACTACAGCATCTGGTAACCGTTACGCTGTAATAGATAGAGTTAAATTTTTACTGTTAAAGAGTACCTATAGACTAGATTAAAATTACAATTGTTGTTGATAATGTATATTCTGCGGAAAATGCAATGTGTTCTACAGAACAATGAATGATGTACATACCGTATTGTTGTCTGTTGCTATCGTGGAAGAGTTGGAACTGAGTTGCGTGTGTTGTGGGTGGCGTGTTGATCTGTTTTTGTTTTCATGTCAGCATTTTCCGCAGAATATACATTATCAACAACAACTGTAATTTTAATCTAATCTATAGGTACTCTTTAACAGTAAAAATTTAATTCTATTACAGTGTAACGGTTACCAGATGCTGTAGTTACAATTGTGTTGTGCTGCTAAAGATGGGTGATAATGATAACCGAAACATGTAGAGCAATCGTCAGATAAAATAAACTCTGTAACGTGTGCATCTTGTTGGGAATTATATATTAGAAAATATTACATATTTCAGGTATTTGTTACCGAATGTAATCTTTCAATTAAATTCAAAACCCACTAATTTCCAATAACGCGTTTATATGAACTACTAGCAGGGGTACCCGGCGTTGCCCGGGATGACCAATGGCGAAACTGGATAGCAATTTTGTGTATTATGTAACAAAAACAGGGGGACGGAATAAATTGTGGAAATGTATCGGAGTGAAATATGCGCCATGTTACGTACGAAAGGCTCCACAACTTACGCAAAAGCACACACGTGCGAGAAGAAGGCACAATCGTGAATGAATTAAATGTCTTATTCGACAATTAATAGGAAAGCAAAGACATGTAACGAAAGTGGAATGTTACCGTCTGTTTGAAATGACACTAAAGTTCTTTGTTTTCCCTTCAGGAGCCGGAATGTAAATGTTTGTAGGGTTTCCGACTCTCGAGCATGCAACATATAGTTCCCATGTGAGAAGCATGGATCACAGTCTAGTCATGCAGTTGGTGAAACATTTCCCAGGAAGGACGAAACAGGTTGAGAATGTCGAAGAAGGTATATAAACACAGGGGCTTCCGACACAGACACACACGTGACTGTCAGGGTTGGCAGTACTGTGTTGTCACCCCGTTAGCAGAACATCTCGTTTGAACGACGGGAAAGGTTGAGAATGTGAAGAAATGTGTTGTCCGTAGACAGGGAACGGAAGAAGGACGGACGAACGTTAGAAAGGTCGTACGTTATCATTTGTATAAGTGCAATGCAATTGCAAGTTCAATTCGTTAGTCACATCCATCCCGTCTCATCAGGTTTCCATTTTCACACACACGCATTCCGTTCACTTCTCCGCGTTTTCATTGCACAACCCACCGTGCGTGACGTAACACCACCACACGCCGCGTCACGGATATAACGCAGTAGCGGTGCAGTGTAGTGCCGGCAGCCATCTACGTATAGGGAATCGGCACCCGCTCCCGACAAACTAGATATAAAAGGTGGGAAAGGTGAAATATTGTGGGCCCATACATACCCTACGTTCTCTTCCAGACGACGGGGGGAGATGTGTGCAAAGTTTGGTTTCGATCGGTTCAGAAATGTGGATTTGTATAAGGTACAAACATTCATCTTTATATATAAGATTCTTTCTGCCAGTGCAAGCTCAATGTAACACAGTAAAGTCTTGTAGCGCTACAAGTGGTGTATACGTTAATGACTGTACCCGGCAGTACTCAGTGACTTTGGCTAGTGCCACATAGATGGCAGGGAGAAAAGCACTTACAGTGGGCACGTCTTCTCATATGCCTTGTAACTAACATGTCGCCGATCACGTGATGTCTTTCGTATCACGTCACGTTTCCGAATGTTATTTCGATGCCAGTGTAAACAAAACGCTTGCTGTAGCCTCAGAAGAAGAAATGGGAGTTTTTCATAGTGCTGTGAACTGATGACACTGCGCTTTGCGGCAGTAGAGTTAATTTGAAAGGTCCGATATAACGACATGACTGAATTTCTAAGTTCTGGTATATGTATAAAACAGCCGGCTGCACTGAACATCAGGATGCATCAGCTGGACAGTTTCTCTTCGGTCGTGCCGCTGAACATGTAGCGGCAGCTTCTGCGTAATTACTATAAGTACAGTTCAGTTGTAGACTGTACAGTTTGTACAGTGTTTGTACAGTAAATGTACTGTGCTGTTGTGTAGCTGAACGTGTAACAACAGCTTCTGTGTAATTATTGTAAGTACAGTTCAGTTGCGGACTGTACAGTATTTGTACAGTAAATGTGCTGTGCTGTTGTGCAGCTGAACATGTAGCGGCAGCTTCTGTGTAATTACTGTAAGTACAGTTCAGTTGTAGAGTGTACAGTTTGTACAGTATTTGTACAGTAAATGTGCTGTACTGTTGTGCAGCTGAACATGTAGCAGCAGCTTTTGTGTAATTACTGTAAGTACAGTTCAGTTGCAGACTGTACAGTTTGTACAGTATTTGTACAGTAAATGTGCTGTGTTGTGCAGCTGAACATGTAGCAGCAGCTTCTGTGTAATTACTGTAAGTACAGTCCAGTTGCAGACTGTACAGTTTGTACAGTATTTGTACAGTAAATGTGCTGTGTTGTTGTGCAGCAGAACATGTAGCAGCAGCTTCTGTGTAATTACTGTAAGTACAGTTCAGTTGCAGACTGTACAGTTTGTACAGTATTGGTACAGTAAATATGCTGTGCTGTTGTGCAGCTGAACATGTAGCAGCAGCGTTTGTTTAATTACTGTAAGTACAGTTCAGTTGCAGACTGTACAGTTTGTACAGTAAATGTGCTGTGCTGTTGTGCAGCTGAACATGTAGCAGCAGCTTCTGTGTAATTACTGTAAGTACAGTTCAGTTGCACACTGTACAGTTTGTACAGTTTTTGTACGGTAAATGTGCTGTGCAGTCAGACGCTGAACATGACAGGCACTGCGTCTCTCTGTGAGCAGCAATCGGCAGCAATATACATAGCCTGTGCGACTGTTTGGGTGAGTTCAGGAAAGATAGCCACAAAAGTGTGTCGTTTTTAGTGCTTCGAACTCTTCAAGTAAGAAGACGCAACAAGTGAACAAAATTTCATGAATTTGGTATTAACCCTTATCCTGCTAACGTGGAGAAAATGGTGAGCTCCTAATAATGCCAGCAAATAGCAGATGGGATTTAATTCGGGCTTTTAAGGGTTAATTATATTTGCTGTGTTACCTGGACACATTCCAACAAGTCTGACATTGCCAGTGGATGCTTTCCGTGAACAGCTACGTGCATTTTGCTGACATCGAGCAACAGTTGCTAAACACTGGGCAAAACAGAAAAACACTTTTGAACTGTATTTCGAAAAATATATCGCATATTTTAAGCCCCCTGCACTCCCACAAATAATTCTTTTGAATGTGTTCATTAAAGTGAACGAACACACCTGAATTGTTACATTATGCGTTCATTTCCCTACATTTTGTGAACCCAAAAGTTCCAGCGTGATCCTTTGTGTACCAACTGGTATTTCTTTACTGTATTTTCGGTCAGGATCGGGGTTTTTTTTTTTTAATGAAATAAGTTCAGTAAAAGCGGTACACTCCGGTATAAGAATCTGCAGTTTTGTGCAATGGACGTCATTCACTCTAAAACTTTTAAAAATGGAGAAGTCAGTTTTTTTATTTCTGTCAAGTCTTAATGTTTGAAAAATTATTTTAATCTAAAATTGTAATAAGAAACAGCAAGATGTTGCACACCAACACCATTGCTACAGTCCCACCAACAGATATCTGAATGCAGTTCTCACATGTAACTTAGTTCGAATAAAACCAAAATGCAGTTTAACGCAATCCAGCTAGGTTGCCATCCATCCAGTAAGCCACACTGATATCCTGTTACCAGCCTGGTTGTACTCAGCCACACCCAGCTCACAGTAAGAACTGCAAATGTCTGCGTACCATTCGTACAGTGATGGTACAGCGTGTAGGCCTTACGTGGGAGATAGACACCACGGAGTGTGTATAATGCATGCTGCACAGTGAACCCATTCGTCCGTGAGACAGAAGCTGTTTCTGTAATTACTAACTCACTCATTACTTACTTACTTACTTACTTACTTACTTACTTACTTACTTACTCACTCCATAAAGCAGGGTCGTCCTTGAGAAGCTAACGGGTTCTCAGCTAGTCAAGAAATTCCCCGCATTGTATGGAACCCAAAGGTTCATTACCACATTTACAAGTACCCACCAACTGTCTGTATCCTGAGCCAGATCAGTCCGGTCCATTCCCCCTACAAAACACTTCCTGAAAATCCACCATAATTTTATTCTCCCATATACACCTGAGTCTTAAAATTGGTCTTTTTCCCTCAGGTTTCCCCACCAAAACCCTGTATACACCTCTCCCCCATACGTGCTACATGCCCCGACCCTGTCATTCTTCTTGATGTTATCTCCCCGAACAATATTTGGTGAACAGTACAGATCATTAAGCTCCTCATTATGTAGTTTACTCAGTATTTCAATTTTCTGAGACTTTTTTTATTCCGTGAAAGATTATTTTTATACTGAGAGAAAATAAAAAAGGTTACAATCCATATACTTATATAGTGCAATAACACTTACCAATTCTTGCTAGAGGATCAAATCTTAACTTTGGGTATGTCACACGCATAGAGATGTCATATGAGAAATAGAGGAAGTCACACAGATACATGGAGCTTTAGATAGACACAGTGTAAATCACTTTTACACTGACAGAATGTATTTTACTGCTATTTGCATCATGCAAATTACTGCTGATTATGCTGAATAAATGCTAATTCATAAATTTGATTGGATGGATTAGCTACATAAATGTTGTGCAGACATGCACTTTAACTGTTAATTATTTTGAATAAATGTAAAAAAAAAAATTACTTATTTTTCTGTTCATCTAGGTTGGCATAAAACCTGCAGAGTAAGCAGATTTTTAAACTATATAAAGTCAAGTTTCTCAAAGAGGGAACGTCATTGAAACAAGCAACAAAGACATTACTGTCAGAGGACTTCTTCAAGATCAGAGTAAGTTAAAAGAAGGTGAGTATTTATTCTTAAAAAAATGATAATATTTTGAGTTAACAATTTGGTGTTTGCATTCAGTTTTGGCAATATTCAAATCTTTACAGACGGAACTCACTAAAAAATTTCAATAGGCCACTTCATGTAATGCGATTAAAATCAACTCGGAAGTGGACAGAAAATATCTAATTGTCCATGCTCAACGAATTGTCACGAAATTTGGACCTACCATCTTTGCTAAGCATTCGAGACTCATCCTTCAGTGTAGTAAAAGTATTCATACCAAAACGTTACAGTTCTGTCTTTTTGGATGAGGATATAGATTCTATAAATAATGAAAAATTTTCACTAAATCTGATTTATAAAGGAACATGTATAAAATCAAAATCTTATATATTATCAGTTGAAATATAATAAAAATTTTCATTACAGGTCTCTTTAAAATGAAACCACAAGGCAATGAATTTGACGGATCGAGCCCTCTGTTTGAAACACATCAGCTGTTACAGTCCATTGCCGGAAATGATATTTGGTTGACAGAATTCGAACTTATCAATCGTGAACATCTAAGTGTCGTTCAGCAGTTACTCCAGACATTGTGTACACTAGGTATCTGTTGTCCTGCCTACATGGCAGGAATGTTCAGTTCGTACTTTACAATAACTATATGTATCGCGAAAACCAACTCCGCCATCTTAGACCCTCTCTTAAGAAAAGGTGGAAATCAGATGCAAAATTTTATGATTGGACCTTTTACATTTAAATTAAGTGTGGAAGAAGAAAATAATGATGTTTGTAAATTCTGTGATATAACAGAAGATATTACAATTCCTTTCCAAATAACTGCTGTCGATACATTGAAAGAATGTGGACCACATTCTAATTTAAATTTTGTAGAATTTATTTGGAGATATTTGGCTATATTAAAATTGAAAATATATGCCATTGTTGCCATGCCTTTTGACACACCTAGAATTTTAAATCTGGAACATCATCGGGCTGCTAGTGAAGGTTGGATAATGAATTCGTTGCGTGATATGTGTTTCGACGAATTTAAAGAAATACTCATTCCAATTATTGATAATTGTATCTTTGAACTCTCCTGCAAGTGTAACCTATGTCTTCGTCAACCACCGTCTCTCAGAATCTTGGCATTGCAAATAGTATCCATTTTATATTCAATATCGATCAGTTTGAATTAACAAAAAAAATTACATGTGACCAATATGCTAATGTAGTAAATTCAAATAAGGTTCCTTTACAAAAATTGGTTCCAGATACTCATCTGACGTTAAATTGTGATTTTGTAAGACAAGGAAATATTAGAAATAAAAAATTTCATAACAGTTGTGTAATTGAAACTGAACAAGTTCCTGTAAGATGGTCCACATTTCAGTTGAAACATTGTCATGGTTTATACGAAGTTGCGGGGAATCTGTTATTTAATAGAGATAACTGGTGGTGTTGGTTTTGCGCCAGGCCATTATTTATCCTCCCATCATGTATCCGTTCACAACAGCAATGGGATTCTTTATTATAGAAAAAGTAGTATTTTTTTTTTTAATTTCAGGTCTCTTTGAAAATGAAATTTTAAGGAAAAGAATTCGATGGATCTGACAGCATTTTTGTGACAAACAGACTGTTAAAACCCATTATTGGAATGGGCACACGGTTGATGGATTTCATTCCTAGAAATTATCATACAAATTTCACTGAATTTTTACTATCATAGTTATGTATGATGGGATTATGTTGTGTCATTTCGGGGATATTTCCAGCTTTTACAGCTGAAACGTTTGATTCTTACAACATAATCGCCCTGTACATAGCAATAACTGACTCCAACATTTTAGACCATATTTTAAGAAGAACAGGAAGGGAACCAAATTTTGCACTTGACTCTCTTGTATTTTCATTAAGAGAAGATTTTTGGAATTATAATATAACCTATAATGTTATTTCATTGCCTTTCCAATTTATACCTATTGATACTTAGAAGATTGTGGACCACATTCCAATCTAAATTTGGTAGAATTTGGAATTATAATGATGTAATGAAGTGCAAATTGTTTGCCATTACAGTTGTACCAATTGGCAACGACCTTCATGTTCTGTATTTGAAACATCACCAATCTGCAAACGATGGTTGGACGATACATTCATTATGTTACGTATGCAGAAATGGCTATAAGGACAACATAAGAAATTTCATTAATAATTGGAACTTTTGGACATCTGTACATGTAACTTATGTATGCGTCAACCACCGTCACTCAGGGACTTGGAATCACAAACGGTATTTCATCATACGTTCAATATGGAACATTTCGAATTAACTCATGAAACCACTTATGATCAATACGTATGCGCCTTACATTCAAAAAAAGTTCCTTATCAAAATTTGATTACGAATACATATCCTAAATTGATATGCAAATTTACAGCAGAAAGAAACAGATGTGATAGGTTACATTTAGATTGCATACGGGAGACCTATCCTGTGGTGTTGTCCACTTTTAGATCCGAATATTGTTATTCTAAATTAAACGTTTATTACAAGAGAGAAAAAAAAAATGGTTGTGTGGTCATTGCGATAGAGGATTGTTTATTCATCCATCATGTGTCCGTCAGTATTGGGAAAATGATTAAATCATATTTTTGGCATTAAATTTGATGATAGTTTACATTCTAAATCATGTTTTTGGCACTAAATTCTAAATCATTTCTATATCTTAGAGAGACTATGTCATCCAGAGATGTCCATCTTCATTCTTTAAAAATGGTTGAAAAGGCACATGCCGTGTCATCTGAAAGTAATGTCTACATTCAATTCGTAAAACTGACAGAACACGCTCTGACACCTACATGAGAATCACCAAGATCTGCAGGCTTCTACTTGCTAAACCCTTATGATACAACAGTATTTGCAATTGGGAAGGAATTGATATGAATGGACCTGCAAATAAAACTCCCAGAGGGGTGTTATGGGAGAATCGCTCCTAGAGCGGATTTGGCGCTGTTTCATCACATGACGTAGTAGGAGTCATCGATGAAGACTTTCATGGTAATTTGTTTTACTGTTCAGTCATTCAGAAAATCCTTACAACATATCTCGCGGTGATAAAATTGCAAAATTAATATGTGAAAAAATATATTATCTGGAATTGGATTTTGCAGGATGAGTTGATGACACTTGGCGTGGTAAAAGAGGGTTCGGTTCAACTGGGCAAAATTAATTGTAAAAAATTCAATATTATATCAAATTGTAGTGCAAAGCGTCTTATAAAATGTTCACGTATTCACATTGAATTGTAGGTTTTTTTAATTAGTAAGTTTTCTTGATTATTACGTATTATAATGCAAAGAGGGATGACATGCCCACGACATGTTTCAGTATCTTGATGACTGGTTGACCGTGCGTTGTAGTATAACCTTGGTTTATTTCCAGCTTGATGCACAATATTCTTATTTATTTATATATAATACATTTATTAAAATTCTCTACATGTTTCGAGCATTACCCTGCTCATCTTCAGGAGATCTATGTCGTAATTGTATATTTGCAGCCTCTGGTATCGTCACTCTGTAAAAAGTGAGTTGTCTAAAATTATTGTATTATAATTTGCTGCATTTCTTATAAGTGAAAACTGATAATGATAAAATTTCAGATAAAAGTCTTTGGATATGATTAAATTGCGTGTAAGTTGAGTTGCCCTGGGCGTGATGCGTCATGTGGACGTTATGTTGTCTTGTTATAAAATTACATTAAATAATTGCTAAGTTTATCTTGTCATTAAAGTAGTATAAAATGTTAATTATATTAAATATTGTTGAAACTACAGAAAATGCAATGTTGATGTTTTAAAAAACATTGCTTACCTCTGTGGGTGACTGTCCTGTGCACCGTTTAAGAAAGAACTAGTCAGATGAGCGGGATTAGTGCCTAGATGACACGTTGGTTGTGACGTAAGGTGTTTACGTTGGAGGAATTCAAACATGGGATTATGTTTGTTCAGATGCTGCTCAGGGATGAGTTCGTTATTATGGTAGAATGACTGTATATACATCTGTTCATATGGAAGTAGTAGGACTGGTTTGTTGATCCGTTTGAGAAGTGTCATGCTATCGTTGATATTACCGTATTCATGTCTGCAATTGAGTATGTGTAGTGCGTAGGATGAACGTGGGTCATTGTTCTTTATATACTGTATGTGTTCTTGGTATTTTGACTTAAGGTTGCAGCTTGTTTGTCCCACATAAGCCTTATGGCATGTATTACATGTAATTTTGTATATACCACTTTTTTGTGATCTGGTATACGGGTTTGTTTTTTAGGTCTTACGAATTGGTGCAGTGTTGTGGTAGTCTTGAATGCTATACCTATGTTGGTGTTTTTAAACAAATTGTTAATTTTTCTTACCTTGGGTCTGTGGTAAGTAAATGTGGTCCAGATCTTGTCTTTCTTTTCGGTTTTTTTTGTGACCGGCTTTGTGCTGTATCTGTCTGTTAAGTTTCTGAAGCAGTTGTGGAAAATTATTATTTTTAGCTATTGTTTGTATTGTTTTCCATTCTTTTTGTTTTTGTCTGCGTCCAGTGGTAGGGAATGCATTCTGGTTATGTGGTATCTATAAGCTGCCATTTTCTGTTCTATGGGATGGTTGGAAAATAAATTAATTGCTGTGTCTGTAGTGGTTGGTTTTCTGTATATGTCCACTTTGAGTTTTTTATGTTTGTGTGATATTGTCAGGTCGAGAAAGTCTATGGAACTGTGCTCCTCATACGTAGGGTTGAGTTTTATATTATTGTATATATTGCTTATGTATGTGTTGATGGTGTGTAAGTTGACTTTTGTTGTGTCAAATATGATCAGAATGTCGTCTGTGTATCTCACGTAAAATGCTAAGTTCTTGGTGTCCAGAAGCTGTTTTATGTTTGTGTCTTTATATTGTTGTAGGAATATTTTGGCAATTAGACTGGATATCGGTGATCCCATGGAGATGCCCTGATTTGGTTGATAGATGTTTTGTTGGAAAGTAAAATAATTCTGAGATAGGATTACCCTTAGTAATGAAAGGATTTGATGTGTTATTTGGGTGTTGCTGTTTTGCAATAATCTAGCTTTTATATCTGGGGTTTCATCTATAGGTATATTAAGGTACAGATCTCTAATGTCAAAGGTTATCATTCTACAATTTTTGTGTATTTCCAGCTTTGTTAGATCGTTTGCAAGGTTGGTGGAATTAGTAACATTATAATGGTTATTTAACGTAATGTATTGATTTAATATCTTGGCTAAGTGTTTTGCTAATTTGTATGCTGGTGCTGTTCTGTTATTAATTACTGGACGGATTGGGATATCTGTCTCGTGTAATTTTAGTTGGGCTTTGAGAGCGGGTGGTGACACTTTCTTTTGTGTCAAGAATTTTATCTGTCATTTGTCTATGATTAAATTACATGCTTGCATTGTTTTGTTTATCATTTTTTGGAATTTGTCAGTGAGGTCTTCGGTCAACGTGTTGAAATTGTTGGCTATGAGGAAGGAATGCGCTTTTTTGGAATATTCTTTTGCATCTGTAATCACTATAGTCTTGCCTTTGTCTACTTGTGTAACTATTGCATTTTCTGTAGTCACCTTTTTGTTCAGTTCTTTCATCACATGCAGTTGTCTTTTTTGAAGCACATTTGTTTGACTAGTAGAGTTGATGATCTGCTTTAGTTTTTAATGTAATTTTGTAATTAGGCAACATAACCTCTACATGACCCATCATGCCTAGGCCGACTCAACTTACACACAATTTAATCATATCCAAAAAATTTTATCCAAAATTTTATCATTATCAGTTCTCACAAGAAATGCAGCAAATTATAATACAGTAATTTTAGACAACTCACTTTTTATAGAGTGACGATACCAGAGGCTGCATGTATACAATTATGATATAGACCTCTTGAAGATGAGCAGGGTAATGCTCGAAACATGTAGAGGATTTTAATAAATGTATTGTATATAAATAAAGAAGAATTTTGTGCATCAAGTTGGAGATCAACCAAGGTTATGTTTCAGTATGCAAAATGCTCCATTGTCGATCGACTTCTGGATCAAGGATGGGGCTCACAATAAGGGAGCCTTTAAATTCGTTTTTACTACAGTTTGTTGTACCATTGAAACAGATAAAGATTTACTTAAAAGCTGTATAATGAGAGCCTGTGGAAAAGATAATGCTCCTCTCATTTCAAACATAATGATGAAAATGAAAGGTGGATTTTCAGTTACGTTATGTGGTGGAAATATTGAGTTAATGGCAAAAAGAAAAAGTGTACCTACGAGTATTTATGTAGGAAAAGTAGAGTTTGAACAAGTATCTAGCGCACAATCAAGAAGAATGAAAGACGAAAATTTATTTAACCCTTTAAATGCAGAAATCATCTCTGCCCTTTGCTGGCATTATTAGGAGCTTACCATATTCTCCACGTTAGCAGGATAAGGGTTAAACTAGACGGAGGAGAGGATGAGTTAGAAATATCCATAAACAAAAGAGGTGTGAATGTTAGGTTTGAGCAACAAGAAATTGTACAAATACGTACATTTTGTGATTGCTATGGGCAAATACAATATTTCAGATATACTTGCCCATGTCAGATCCCTGCTTATGAAATAATATATGATCCAGAAGCACAATCTTATTGTATGAGAAATTTAGTTTTTAAAGGTTCAGATTCTCACTTAGCCAGATTGATGGATTAATATGATACAGTTTGTGTAATAGAGTAAGTGCTAATTTATATATATTTTTTAAATGTATTCTAATAGAAAGGAACCTGGTCGCTGACACTGAGGGAGGAACACAGGCTGAGGGTGTTTGAGAATAGGGTGTTGAGGAAAGTATTTGGACCTAAGAGGGACGAGGTGACAGGGGAATGGAGAAAGCTGCATTACGAGGAGCTGAA
>Ga0268261_10001709_pt1 | contig 15341 bp, 8 predicted proteins | sample TergutNc150P1_FD_190353 | JGI IMG/M metagenome (GOLD analysis project Ga0268261, IMG submission 190353) | Nasutitermes corniger P1 segment gut microbial community from laboratory colony in Florida, USA - Nc150 P1 (SPAdes) (version 2) | ecosystem: Host-associated > Arthropoda: Insects > Digestive... | reverse complement strand
CCATCACCACGATACGAAGGTAAAACCAGAGGCTGCCACTGCAGTCATTGAGCTCCTGATGATGGGCGGGAAAACACCCGAAACATGTTGAGCTGTAAACAAACGTCAGAATAATAAACTGAAAACAAACTGTAAACAAGCTGTAAACAAACGTCAGGATAATAAACTGAAAAACTGTTGCATCAGGTTGGTGGTTTATTTGAACTGTACGATGATGCACGGACTTACAAACCTTAAATTTTACATTTAAATTATAGCACACCCTGTATGTAAAATGTGAATAATACAGGAACCAAAAACGGTAGCATTATGAAATAAACGGCGTTTTGAAGAGAAAAACGGAGAGTGTGCAGCATGTTAAAATACTCAGTACTTATAGTTGTTGAAAAAAATATATAAAATGAAACATCCGGAGGGTAGCGGTACGCCCGTCCTATATATAGGACGCACGGTTCTTAAAGGTTAAGTTCACTTTACACTTTAGGCTTTGCCAATTTTCATGTACATATGTTTACCCAGCCAGTGGAAGTCGAAGTTCCTATTGGCATCAGTACCGTAGCAGCTACTCCCTCCTGGACTGCGGGTCTTCCTCCACATACGGTCCTGCGACAGGAAAAATAAGTACATGTATAAATTAATTAAGCGCAGAAATACGTAACATGGAATGCTGAAGAAAATTTTAGCTGAAAACGGTTAATTAAAAGATTTTGACCCAACAGATTAGTGTAAAGGTGATGCTTCTCGTATTATTATTATTATTATTATTATTATTATTATTATTATTATTATTATTATTATTATTATTATTGTCATCATCATCATCATCATCATCATCCTCTTTATCTCCTTTATGCAGGATATCTACACTTGTATTCCTGAGACAAACCATGTTCCTAAGGAACATTTTGTTGCAACTATTCGGATGTAACTATTCTTGGTGCGTATATTGCTAGGTCCTGCGTTGACTCCATTGTATCTCTACGTTAGCACTTTCCGCAGTATGTAGGCAATGCCCAATGTGGCTGTTTTCTGTAGTTCCTTAACTTTGTGATTTCCAGGTATGTTGCTCACGTATTTTCTAAATGACTTTGAAATAGTCCCAGTCGCGCCTATTATTACTGGAATCACCTTTGTTTCTACATTCCACATGCGTTGTATTTCTATTGTAAGGTCTTTATATTTTAGAATTTTCGCAGCTTTTTTAATCACATTTCTGTCCCCCGAAATTGCAACATCTAATAACATACATGTTCTCTTTTCATTATCACGAATTATAATGTCTGGTTTGTTGTTAGGAATGGTTCTGTCACTTTGAACTTGTTTATTCCACAATATGGTTACGGTGCCTCCCTGGCCTGTTTCTACTGATTTTGGTACATGTTCGTACCAGTGTTTTTGTCCATTATTATTATTATTGTTTTTGTTATCCTTATTGTGCCCTTATGCAGGCTATTTACAATTACATAATCCATCACCAGGCTAAACAGTAGACTAATTTCAAGATTCAATATACATCATATACGTGTATAAATTAAGAGAAGGGTGCGAAGTTTCAACTTGGTACAACTTCATCTCACTGCTCTGTCATAAGAGCAAGGAAAAACTCTGGGGCTTTTCAAAGTGATGTTAATTAAAGTTTTTAATTTTTTTTTAAATTTGGTTAAGTTTGAAATTGCGTAACTTGAAATTGCTTAAGCCAGAGTGTGTATGTACATAGAACATGTAATATGCAGTCCTGTTGCCGCGCTTGTAATGTATCACCGTTAGAGATTTCCATTACTTATTTTTGCCTAAATAATCCTTGGTAATATAATCCCGGCAGGTTAACTCAGACAGCAGTGCCTGTGTTATTTTTTATTTTGGAGGTATCTGTTTCGAATCTTGTCTGAAGTATTCCTGCCTCATCATAGTGTTCCTCTTTTCTTCCTAACAATTGCTGGAATATTTTAATTTTCTTAGTTAAACCTCACCTTTATACAATGTCACTAACTGTCGAACTCACCGTTGTATGAGTGTAAACGTAGCCGTCTGGGTTCACGCTAGGAAAGACATAATAGTCGAAGGACCGCGCCAAGTCTTGGATCACTGGGTCGTTACTGGTTAGCAGCTTGTTCAGGATGTAGGTCACTGTGGCGGGGCCGATCCATTCTCGGGCGTGAATTCCTGGACAGAAAACAGTGAAGTAAATCGCTGATGTATAGACCTACCCAGAATATGATGCATTCTGAAACGCTCTTAAGGGAACAGAAAATGTCACAGGATAAGGATAGGTTAAGTTAGGATATGTTACATTATAATATGGCAGGCCGATTTTATGTTGATTGTTTGAACATAAGTCACTTCTACAAACCGAGCAAAGGGTTCCAGAGAATTCAAAGTGAATCAGGTTGTATACTCAGATGGAATCTCGACCATCCCAGCTGGGTGTGTCGTGATATTCCTAGGTTTCTCTAGGAAAAAATGAATAATATGCTCCTAGGCTAATATTTGTAACATAGGATTTATATTTATGCCTTTTAACACAGAGTTTTAAACTACTAAGTTTAAAAATAGGACTAAGTTCGAAGTAAAGTTTTAATCATTATGGGTTTTTGTTTATCCAGCATTAAATTTGTTTATGTTTCTGGACCAGTTTTGGGTCAAATTCTAGTGATAACTGAGATAGGAATATGATCATAATCAGACAAATATATGGGAGGAGAGGCTCCTGGCATATTTAAGGGTACTATTCCATCATTTGTGCAAAAAAATGTGAAAAATATGATAAATGTGACAGGCCTTGATTCGAGTGAGCATAGTGTTGCCAGTACATCAACCTTCTCGACGTCATATATGACAAATGCGGATGCAGGTCTAGATAACATATTTTTTACTTTAATTTATAGGTTTATATTGCGGAGCTAATCTGCGTGAGCTTGTTTTTTAAATGTAAAATGCGAAAAATGGGAACATATGATGGATCGGTTTGTGTCTGTCCTCTCAAATTATCTAAGAAAGTAAGCAGATTTCTGTTAAATTTGTTACTGTGGATCTACAATAAGAAAAGGCTAAGGTCCATCAAGAAATGTAAAGCCAGAACAAGAAGAAGAAGAAGAAAATGAAGAGGAAGAAGAAGGTCTTGTAGTATGTTTTGAGCATAAATTTAATTGGTCCAGGGCTGCTGCGATATAAATAAACATAATTCTTCAATCAAATTTTATGGATTTTTATTAATATTTTCTTATAGCCTAAAAATACTCTTATTAGGTAATATACTGGAATCATTAGGAACAGTAACTTGTTAAATATTTTTAAATGTGGTGAATATTTTTTAAAAATGTAGGAGAATATTTTATAATTGCATTTTTTATATTTGTAGATTATTTAAGTACGCTGTCGGTAGGCTTGTCTCAGAATATGTGGCGTCACATAATTATATAACAATGAACAATGAAGTGAAGGGGTGTAGAAAGAAGCGTTAACCCTTTAAATACCGAGTTAAATCCCATCTGCCAATTGTTGGCATTATTAGGAGCTCACCCTATTCTCCACGTTAGCAGGATAAGGGTTAATTACATAAATTAAGGTACTATACCGGAAATTCCCTGGATGGATTGAGGACAATTACAGAGACCTTAACCTAATTGATCGGTATTGGAAAGAGTCAAATTCCCAACAGGAGTCAGCAATGTTACCATGTGAGCAGACTTCCTTGGTAACTACACGCAATACAGAACAATATTTCCATTGGAATTGTTTATTAGATTTGCAATTATTGGACATTCACTTAAATTATGTGTGAATAAATCGCACCTCCTTCCAAGATAACTGCACGGTTCCCTTCCTTGAAGGATACTTTCACTCCTCGTATTTCACGACCCTCGTACGATCTACCCAAGGAAAGTGGACTCACTACGTCAGGGTACTTTGCCACCAACGAGTCCAGCCAGTTGTAGATCTGAAAGAAAAATGTTATCTGTAGTTTATTGGGAGCCTGATGAAGCCGATGTGATCGAATAAAAAGTCCTTCTTAAGGACAAGAGAAAGAAAAGCTACACATATCCATTAATTTATGATGGTATGTTCACGTAGCATGCATGACGTGAACAGACACTGCGATAATAACACATCATAATTCAAGTTCTGTATTTATTTTTGTGTGTAATGCAATAATAACCTCGCACACAACGGCGGGACCCTTGCAGAGTAGACCCTAACTGTTTGTTAGTTCTAAGTTATAGTCATACATTTTTCGAATTATTCCCCTTACTTGCCCATTATATTTACACCACACGCATAGTTACGCCATCACTCTCTACTTCAGTCTCTTATCTCTTTCATTCACCAGTTCTTTGAAACACAGCAAACTGGAGTATAGTTATTGCAGTTCATTATTTCCCACAAATAAATCCTCGCAGTAAACTTAATCGTTTAGATTCGTCCTCCAACCTTGGATTCACTTCTCTAACTGCAACTCTTTGCACCTACGACAACCCTCTACACGTCTTACTCGACACACACACACACACACACACACACACACACACACACACGCACACACACACATTAGTTTTGTAATCTACTACATTCTTTAGATTTAATAAGTCCCAAATAGTTAATATCTCAACCTAATTAAAACATTTGAAATCTTGTAGTTTTCCTCCATTGATATACCAGCTCAAATTACACTCTACATAAAATATTTAATTTTTTATATAGAGATGTACAGAACTTTTCAGTTTTTTTCATCCGCTTTTTCCCGACTACACTGTACTGTATTTCAGTATGTATCTTGCTATTTACTTTCTTATCTATATTTCGAAATAAAACCAGGTCTTAACCCCTTTAGAAAATTATTTCACAATTCTTTTTACCTTTCTTTGCGTTATTTATTCGCAGAAATTACTAACTTTTTGCCTTCTTCGATAGTCCGAAAACAAGTATTTTTATTGTTAAGCCTGTTATTAAATAAGTGTAATGTTTTAAAATTTCGTAAAAAATTCCTCTACCACACAAACAATAAAAGACTTCCAAATAATCAGTTTCATCATAAATCGCAGAAACCATGAGAGGGTTGCAGAAAAACGCCGTTGTGAATACCTCGAATCTCCTAGAACTCACTCTATACTAAGACACCCCTTTCCTTTATTCTACCCAGAGATTGCCCTCGTCTTCTTTTCCAACTGGACTCCTTCACATGTTTTTCAGGCACCGATGTGCAGCAACCCAATTGTTTCGTCTCAATTAAATTTGAAACTCTTAATTTCGGATAAATAATGCATTGTAAAGTAACAATAATACTAGCAGATGGGAAAAATTAACATTTCGTAAACTCTATTAACATCACGTAATTTCTTTGTACATGGTTATTATACGTCTAGATATTTTTAAAATGCAGAATGAACAAAGAAATTTCCTTCCAACGTTTTAAGATTACTGACCAAAGCAATATCACAGATGCTCTGCTGGTAATTCTAACGACACGCAAGCATTAGAAACTCGGGGTTGCTTTGCTTAATATCATAGTTTGTTGTTTTGGTTAATGTCACAGTTTTACGAATTAGATCACGAGTGGAGCCTGTAAGATGCGAAAATGAGTTTGTCTTTGGTATGAAAACAGAGAAATTGTAAACCGTGTCCACACTGCTCTCCTCTTTATGTCACCACTAAATTCGTTCTCCATGCAGGCTAGTTTCGTGCCGCGATATCTAATGTTTTCAGAGCTGTGGGATAATACGCATTTAACCTTGATCCTAGAAGGCTTGAATCGTCGTATTGTTTCCATGATATTTTTGTAAATGTGCTTTACATAAAAAGCCAATTTACGTTGCCTATTTATACTGTGTAGCGTAACTGATATAGTTAGGCGCTGTAGTTATGTGACATCACGTACTTCTTCTAGAGTGTAGTAGTCTGTCCAGCCGAAGTCAGCCCTCGGCCTTACTTTGGGGCGTTCCGTGTCGATGAGACTGAAACACAAGTGAAATTTTAAATCTTGGCGTAAAATGAATAAAACCAGAAGAGTTATTACTTTTGGTCAAGCAACAGCTACGTGTTTCTTTAACCATTCTAGTTGGAAGACTGCTAAAATAAATGGGCCTACATTACTCTCGTTGGAAAATAGAGGAAAATAAATACATAAAGAGGAAGATAATATTTTGTATTACTTTGAAATCTAAATTAGACTAATAAAGAACTCCTTAAATAACAGCTTGTCCCCTAATTTTGTATCGGCCTCCTATATTTTTATTTTCGTTCCTATGATGCTTCTTTCTTTTTCCTTTGGACATTTATTTTAGTTATTCATTCAGTTACCAGATAACAAGTGTTAAACTTTCTTCGCTGTAGAAGAGGGATATTAAGTTACATGTGAGTGCAAAGTGATAACTTTATTAGAAAAGTGGAACTTTAATATTCTCTGTGGCTTTTCATTTATTATGATAAGGGAACTGTAATTGATTTAAGTACAATATATGAACCAGGTTTTAAAGGCAGTGTGTCATGCCGACGGTTACAATTTCTTCATCGTCATGCAATCCTCCCATCGGCTTTCCCCTGAGATTTATCAAATCATGTACAACAGATGACAGACACTTGACACCACTTCAGTAACAAAGCAAAAGTGTATGTACTGATAACATTCTTCTTTATTAATCTCTTATAAATATCGACAATATCAAAATTAATATAACAGGCAGTTATCACAGAAATGTTATCGTGGTTTTAAAATGGGGTTTTTCTTATGTAGAATCTTATCTTTCCTTATTCTACGGGATTTTCCATACCACTGCAATTGAAGAGTACACGCACAATCGACCTCACACGAAATAAAAGAATTAGGCAGCACTTTAATCGTCTGAAGCAATTTCCAGTAACTTTAAAGTGACGGTCTTTCACTCATTCATACGAGGGTTCTTTTTTGTCTGTTATTTCCCAATATCCGAAAGAGCGTTGCTTTGTTCGCTTGCTTTTTTTCTGATAAGAGTAGTGTTAAGATTAACATGACTGTGGCGCATTGATGGAATAATACCGATTCATCTGAATTACACTGAAGTTTCAGATATTTCTTTGCGGTAAAAACATTGCCTTTCCGTTAGGAAAAGTAACTAGTTAATGCAGTTCCAAAAAATAATCGTTGTTTATTTTGAACGTAATACGAAACACATAAATATATTCTGTGGAAAATGCATGGAGTTTTCATGTTAATGCAAGCATTACAATATAGAGACCACTAGCTTTAAGTGGTCAATGACTTTAAGTGAGATATCCCCGTTGTGTTGTATAGAATTATAAAATGTAAGCAAAATGCAGTCAAACACAACTTCATCGCAATTAATGCTTTTTATTAAGGTTATTCTTACATTGTTTCTTTCAGTGACATGTTTTGGCTCTAATTATGAACCATCTTCTGGTTGATTATTTCCTTTTTTTTGCTGTGGCGCTGCGACCCAACGCGGGTCACGGCCTCCTCATTCTTGAGGTTTTCTAGATCACACACGACGCACCACAGTCGGTAGGACTCCTCTGGACGAGTGATCAGCTCGTCGCAGAGACTTCTACCTGACAACACACAACACTCACAACAGACAAACATCCATGCACTCGGTGGGATTCGAACCCACGATCTCAGCAGGCAAGCGGCCGCAGACCTACGGATTATTTTCTTAGTAAGGTAAAATATACAATTAGCAATGCTATTGTTATTGTTACCTACAAGATCTCGTATAACATATATAAAAAAGCTGAAATAAAATTCATTCCACTGTACAACATATATAAAATATGTTATACATTGGAATAAATTTTATTTCAGCTTTTTTATATATATGTTATACGAGATCTCGTAAGTAACAATAAGAATAGCATTACTAAGTGTATATTTTACCTTACTAAGAAAATAATCAACCTGAAGATGGCTCATAATTAGAGCCGAAACATGTCGTTGAAAGAAACAATGTAAGAATACACCTTTATAAAGAGCATGAATTTTGATGAAGTTGCGTTTGACTGCATTTAACTTATATATTATAAGTGGTCAATGACACTGATTTTGCTACATTAGCAGACGCATTATACTTGTTCGTATTGATCAGTTTTAGGTGCACTTTATATTACACTAAGTAATACATAGACCTATGTTTCATCTACCATATAGGCCTGGCTAGTTCTAAATATTAGAGAGTAAATATTAATTACGTGTAGAAAAATATAATGATCCTATTCTACTGCTATAATAAAACCAACCATCTGCTGCAGAAATGTAGTCGCAACTTAATATCCAGCGGCATATGGTAACGGAATATCATCTCAACTACTGGAGGATGTACTGTTGGTAATGCAATGCACTTGGGTAGTTTATGCATGGTAGATCTCCTGTTTCTTGTACCCTCGTCATAAGGGAGTTTCGGGGTTCTCACTACCTGGGGCAGTGGGTAAGACGACCTCCACGATCACCCGATCTCATTCCTACCCACTTCGAAATGTAGTGTTCTCTAGAAGGTATAATTTTCTCGAAAAGGTTCAACACGTGTGATAAGCTCTGTCTTTCCACTGAAGAGGCTACGACAGTACAACACATGCCTGAAATTTCTCAGCCTGCTAGGAATTTTTGGAGTTGCGGGGCTGTCAGTGGCGCACCGAAATTGGAGGGCTGTCGGGCTAGAACGCCCCCCCCCCCAATCGAAAGTAAAAATAAAACAGATTTTGTAGATATGTCGTTAGTACACGTATTACGCGATTTACCCTTCAACCAAAACTTTTTTTCGTGGCTCGACAATCCTAGTGGACCAAGGCCTCCTTAGTGTCGAGGCTTTACGATCACACTCAGACACACCACACTCTGTAGGATTCCTCTGGACGAGGGTCGGCCTGACGAAGGGACCTCTATCTGACTACACACAACTTTTACAAGAGATAGAATCAATTTCCCAGGCGGGATTCGAACCCGCAATCCCTGCAAGCGAGTGGCCGCAGACCAACACCTTATAACCGCGCGGCCACCGGGATCGGCCTTCGGCAGAAAAACACCACTGAAATCGGCCCAAGACTAGGGCAGTAGAATATTGCTAATTACATTAAAACAAGTGATACACTGCCTTATCTTCCTTGTAACAGGCTGTTATCTTCGCAAATTCCGGGTTTTTGCAGAAAGTGTAAGAAATGGGTGCGTGTCAAGATGTTGTGTCTCTCATGTCCTGTATTTCTGTTTGAAATTGCTTCACTGATTCGTACCAAATTAAGAGCAGGTTTTGACCGCAAATATTATCAAGAAACCGACTTTTCTTCTGTATCGCTGAAATGTAAACCCAACAAAATAATTTACTTTGAAGAGGCCAAAACATTGCAAGAAATAAATTAAATGCAAGTATTATTTCGTAACAAAAATATAAATGAAAAAAACCTGCAATATTTTTCAATAAGTGCGAGTATTTAACGAGCGAGGAGAATGTACTCTTTGACTGTCCAGCATAATCAGCTTCTTCAAGTCTATGAGAACTTTTCTCTATGGCGGATCGCAATGCGCTACTGGGGATAATTTCTTTTTTCTTTACGCTGCGAGTAACCTTATAATCACAATGTGAAGGACAAATTAGAAAAGCGATATAGTATGTTAATGACATGTTTATAATTTAAGTCAGTATTAATAGATTTTTTGTATATTCCTGCACATTATTCACTCAAGACACAATTATGTGTCACAAGAGGAGTAGTAGAAAGGAGTAAGAAAAGTACACATGCAGAAGATTGTTGAAGTGTCCATTGCAGAAAGATAAGCTCTAAAGTTTTAAGTCACTGAGATAACACATGTAATGTTGAAAAAATAGGCCTAGAAATTAATTAGCCCGTCTCCAGATTTCAATTTGCAATAGAATATAATCAAGGAAATATCATGTCAATTGACGAAGACACCCTTTTGAATAGTCATTACTCGAAATTGAGGAATGGAGTTAATAGAAAAGAAAACGAAATAGAAATTTCAGATTTGTGTAATGTGACACACGGCCGTACTCACTGTTGTACGTTGCTGATGTAGACCTCAGATTTGAGGCTGAGGCTTGCAACAATTTCGTTGAATCGAGGCAGCATGTGAGGTGGTACCATGATGTCCACAGCCTTGTCAACTCGGAATGGTCTCAGCCAGAAACTGAACTGCAAGCCAATAAATACGCGCTAGTAGTTTACACGCCGAATTTTGGCATTTATATTTACGTACCTTTCTGAATAAGTATTTTGATACACATGCTTTAAAATAGGTTTTTGGCAAATATTCTTTATCGATTTATTATTGCCTACAGATTTTTTTTTACTCTGATGTTCCAAGGGTCTTGAGACCGACGGATGAATTTTTCGAGCTGTTCCTTGGTGTTTAGATGTCGAGAGTGACAATATGGCCAATGTGAAGTAGCCTTTAGTAGGCACTTCTTTCACAGCGTTTGATAAATAAACTATATTACACTTTGTCAACAGTGTAACTGCTGAACCATTTGCAGCCCAGTGGATAAGAAATTTGCCACCAGATTTACTACGCAGAAATTCGAATTTCTGCCCACACAGTACATTTATGTGCTTTGTATGGATTTTAGAACAAATGGAGTTAATTTTCCCATACAGCTTTAATGGACTGGCTTGTATAACTGAGACGGAGATTGTATACTACACGGGAGGAAATTAATCTTTATATACAATTCATGTTACTAGCGGTCAATAAAGGGTTAATGTAGTATGGTGACGGGTATATAAATAGTAGGGCTTCAGCCATCGACTGAACAGGGCTGTCCCATTACAGAGTAATATGCATTGTAAATTGCTCGACTACATATAGAAGGCAATAAGTCGCGTGGGCTACAGTACATTTCCAGAAAAGTCGGTGCTATAAATAATCTAATTTTAAGGGCCTTTTCCAACTCCATGTGTTTAAAAATTTCAGTGCCTTTTAGGGTAGTGCAGTCACAGCATAGGTGTAAATATTTATTTGAATAAAGCGTGTTACTGATATATCTGATATAAGAGTGGAGAAAATTGATGTACAAATTTTAAAAAAAATCGCATGTTATATCCAGGAAGCTTATAGCAGACTTGAAAGTAATTTCATTGCATTTGTTTAGTATCACATGTAATTTTAGTAATAATGACGAAATTACTTCTCCACACTAGACAGATGTCTGGTAGTAATTTGTTAGAAATTATATTCGTATAAAACGAATACCTGTAAGGGTACCCTCTTGTTATTTTTACCCACGTAAAACAGCCAGAAACTAACTATATTCATATATAATATGTTGAATTTTGAGCGGTTTAAAGGCAATTATAGATACTACAGCACACTTAATTGAAAATAAAAGGATAACGTCCAGTTTAACAAGTTTAGATAAAAATAAAAAATGAAAAATTAATTACTTTGTGTCCTCCCGTTAATAAATGCGCCCAAACTGCATGAGCAGCTTACACCAGAACTGTGCTGCATATTGTCTGTTTTTTTTTTTTTTTTTTTTTGAGTTTAGGACACTTATTGAAGAGTCTACTTTAACTTCCATATTTATCCTAAGTTATCTCAATAGATTGTGGAGAGGTTTTATGTGCAGAATTCTCCTACATTAGGACGCATAATTTTAATAAAACTTTATGTCCCAGTATTCGGTATAGCGTATCATCAGGTATATCCTTCTTATATTTTGTGTTGTAATTTAAAGTGTGCATACAACACACAGCATTATAGAACGTCATAAACGCATTATCAGTAAATATGTCGAACCTGCTGCCATCCAGAACGTACCTGATCAACTGAAAACGTACCACACAAGGCCTAATCAGCCAGAAAAAAAGCAAGAAGTATATTTGTTTTCTTCATGCCGCCTCCAGGATTACAGATGCTGGATTCTCTTTTTAAAATTACACATCACATGATTCTACGTAAATTTCTAATAATTATGCCCAATAGTAAGAAGGATAATAACTAACCAATCATTTTTTTTAGAAAACGAAAATGCGATTAAACGAGTGGGCGTTTATTCCCTGATGCTGTATCGGCAAATATGGTTAAGTATTTTAGGTAAATTGGCGAAATGAGCAGAAACAAATTTTATAGCTTATAACTCAGATGCTAATCACGAAAGGTTTTAGAGGTCTTACAAATAAGTCAAATGGTTTTGCTGTAGTATACATTATAACCAACTTACTCCATTTGGATTGTTCTCCAGTTCCCTCAATACTTCAATTTGCTCCTGGTTTTCAGGATACACTCGGCGCACCTGGTAGTTGTGGTAGGTGGCTCTGTCGGCAATTACAGTCGACAAGACTAGTAGGCACAGGAACCTCAGCATCTTGTTAACAACTGGCAAAGAAAAATGTTCCATTTTTTGTCATTACCGAAATACTTTTTCCAATTGCCAGATTTCTTGACCAACATTCATTTCATAAACACAAATTCGTTTATAAAATTCATAAACTACTTCTTGTCTTAGAATTTCTGACTGAGAGACTCAGAAGTATAGTGAGACTTAGTGTATCAGGAATAAAGTGGGCAACCAGAAAAATAAAGCAGTTTTGAATATAGTGCCAGCAAGACTCTGAAGAATATATTCCAGTAATTGGTTAAAAATCCTGAAAAGGCCAACTTTCTTTCTAATATAATACTGCATCCTATAGACGTGTTTTTGTTCGGCACCCCTTAAAATTTAATAATATCCTGCCTGTAGATTTGTTTCGGCATTCGTAACTAGTAATTACGTACTTTGTAAAAACCATAGTTTTCTTGAAGGGAAGAGTGGGCTTGGGTCGGGACTGTCCTATCAAATATGCATGCCGCCTACAAAGCCTTATCACACGTCTTATTCAGATGTTGGTAAATATAATTTCGTGTGATCTTCATATGCAAACAAAGAAGCGTACGATTTCTTCACAAATTTAATTTTTCAAGTTTTCATGGCGGTGGTTTTTGAGGTCGTGGTCTTCTGTCTTGTGGCACTAAAGAGGCTTGAATGTGAAAAGTTACTATCCTGAAGATGGAGAAAATATTTTTCTCAGAAAGGTTGATATCCACCTACACGACTACACGGTGTCACGACCAAGACAACTACAATCAGACCCTCATAAAATTAAATGGAATCTATTTTTCCTAATTTGGTTTACGATATGCAGAGAAGTAAAATTTGTTCAAGTAGTCAGAGAAAAATATATTCCCTCATAGTTCTTGGTTGAATAGGGCTGACACACTCCGGTTTTCAAACATTGTTGAAGCTCTCACGATGAAGAATTTGCGCCCTATCCGCTAACATTATTTTAACAAATGTTGGATAAGCCAACAGTACAATTTTTCGCTACTGTCTACTCAGATCACTCCCAAGATTTAAAAGGAGATGAAGGAGATAACGAATAAAGACAAGGAAATTTCACGGTTTTCGTATTTGATGATGTTCGAATAAACACTAAGCTACAAAATAATCCTTCACATACTTGTATATTATAATATAGGCCCTAATCCAATTAATAATACGCATCTATTACACAACGAAAAATATTTTCATAAAATAGCTATTGTATGTATAAAGCCTATACTAAGACATAGTCCTATAGTTGATAACGAAAGTTAATGTTAGCAAAAGCGCTGGTGTTCCACAAGGCACTGAATGAAAGATATTCCTACTGAAAACTAGTTTAAACTGGTTAGACCGCTGGAGAAAACGTTACGGATCACATCTGTGAAAAAAATATCGGAGATATCTGACTAGGGTTTTAAATTTATAGAAAATTAATATAGTTGTTAAGAGTAAAGGGGTGTTCAATGAACATTTATAAATTGAAAGAAACTGATCTTAAAACGCTTCCATCCAAAACCCTCGGTTCTATTGAAGAAAAATCAGCTCCAGGCTCTAAATAAATCGAAGACAGAGCGATGATTCTTACTTACTTATTTACTTTCTTACTTACTTACTTACCTCGTACTTACTTACTTACTTACTTGCATGCTTGCTTGCATGCTTGCTTATTTACTTACTTATTTATTTATTTGCTTACTTACTTACTTACTTACTTACTCCATGAAGCAGAGTCCTTCTTGAGAAGCAAACTGGTTCTCAGCTAGTCAAGAAATTCCCTGCATTTTATGGAACTAGAAGGATCATTACCGCATTTACAAATGCCCGCGACCTTTCCTTATCCTGAGCCAGATCGATCCGGTCTACGCCCCCCATCCCACTTCCTGAAAATCCATCTTAATATTACCATCCCATCTACGCCTTGGTCTTCCAAGTGGTCCCTAACCTACTAATAAATCCTGAGGTGATATAACATACACTCTGCCACTTTTGGAAAATACAAAACATCTCAGCCCTGAAAAAGTAGAGTGACAACAGGATTTTCAGTGTGGCATAACGGACAGAAAATACGTGGATTTAATCAGGAAACTAGCAGAGGCCTTCCCTCTTTACTAAATTCGTCCCTTCAGTAGAAAGTTTTCAAAGTACAAGATGGAAACAAAAGCAGTCCTTTCATTTACAGCTTACCCTTTCATCTTCATAAAAAGAAAATTAAGACTGAGGAAACAAATGTAATTTTTTCTACCAGGAGTTATCACCTCATTGTGTTAACCGTAGACTAATAAGGGTTTAGATTTCTTCAGCCACTTACGATAGTTACTTATAGAAGGGAAATTTTAGACAATTTTGAGAAAATCAATATAAAGGACTTACTGGACAGCCGGAACTTCGGGAAGAAGTCGTTTAAAAAATCACAGGCGCCTTCTTGAGGGAAGTTACTGGGAGAAGAAGAGAAATAAACAGAAGAAAAACAGAGAGAGAAAACAGTGCAAGAAAATTTCGAAAATCTTCTTTCTTTATGTTAAGTTATACCAGGCTATGGAAGCGTCAGTACCAGAATAGATGGATGAGAATGGAGAACAATGTCTAACTGACAACAATGGAGTAGATCTTGCGGCGACGACCGTTTAGAAGATAACTGATGAAGGAGCAAACAGAGCTGATAAAATGTTTCATGTTGGGGGATTGAAGGATATCGAGACGGCAATGTTAATGCTACAGACGTGCTGCTATTCAGGCGCTGACATTACACTGTCGCGAATAAAAAAAGAAGGCTCAGAAACAAATATCCATTACTCGTTTGTTAAAAAATTTAACCTATACGTAAAAATTTGTGTTGCATTAATGGTTATTAAAAAAAAATTGACATTCAAATACAAATTTGCTTTACGTTAATTCTTTAAACTCCGAATTAAATCCCATCTGCTATTTGCTGGCATTATTAGGAGCTCACCATTTGCTCCACGTTAGCAGGACAAGGGTTAAATCATTAACCCTTAGGCTACTAATGCCATATATATATGGAGCGCCTATTCTTGATGTTTCTAG
>Ga0268261_10001708_pt1 | contig 15342 bp, 10 predicted proteins | sample TergutNc150P1_FD_190353 | JGI IMG/M metagenome (GOLD analysis project Ga0268261, IMG submission 190353) | Nasutitermes corniger P1 segment gut microbial community from laboratory colony in Florida, USA - Nc150 P1 (SPAdes) (version 2) | ecosystem: Host-associated > Arthropoda: Insects >... | reverse complement strand
GGCCCGACCATGAACACAGCATGACTGTCACCATGATACGAAGGTAAAACCAGAGGCTGCCACTGCAGTCATTGAGCTCCTGATGATGGGCGGGAAAACGCCCGAAGCGTGTTGAGCTGTAAACAAACGTCAGGATAATAAACTGAAAAACTGTTGCATCAGGTTGGTGATTTATTTGAATTAAATGTAAAACTCCGGTGCCAAAAGGTTAAATAAGTTACAAGTGTTTGAAAATAAAGTGGCAAGCAAATCATGTGTCTGTACCAATGAATGACGAAGATTACCATTACATTATTTGATGTGGTTTATATGTATTGACTTGCTGAGGAAATCTGTCTCCACAAACCTGTTGCTGTCGCTGCCTGCAGGGTGACACTGTGCTTCTGTTACAGAAGGTGCAGGGTGCCAAAACAGTGAGGAGGCATCACTGATCACTTCTACAAAATTATGTTTTGCAAAAACATGTTTTACAGCCTACACTGCCAGTAGGCAGTAGGAACAGCCAGAAATTACGTATCAGATGACAGCTGGTGTAATCTGCTGTTTGCCTGAGGCTTGTTCAAGGAATTAAGTTTCTTCTTCTTGTTTAATTTTTTCTTTGCCTTTTAAAATTTCTAAATTTATAACAATCTGTGCTGTGAACTGAAAGTCTGTCCTTTTGGCCTGCCAGCTGCAAGCTGTGTGCCCCCAGGCTGGAGTGTGAAGCTTTTTCTTTGCCTAGAATTCCTTCATGGTTTAGTGCTTAGGTGAAGAAGCAATCACTTTTGAGTTTTTAGGTATTCTAAGCAGTGTAGCTGAGGTTTCATTTCTTCTGGGACATGATGCCACGTTACTGTTCCTGTTGTTCTGAAAAACAGTCGGATCCAATTACCAAGTGATGTGATGTCATATCCCAGAAGAGCAGAAACCTCAAGCAGACTTTTGCCATAAACTAACACTTCTGTACTTTTCAAATAAATCAACCAACCAGATGCAACAATCTGTCCAGTTTATTACTTGACATTCATTTACAGCTCAACATGTTTCAGGCATCCTCACGCCCATCATCAGGAGCTCAACAACTGCAGTAGCAGCCTCTGGTTTTAACTTCAGAGCGTGGAGATAGCAGTGCTGTTGGTCGTGGTCGGGCCAGCCGGCCGGCCCGACCACACCAACAGCATCGCTATCACCAAGCTCTGACGGTAAACCAGAGGCTGCTACTGCAGTTGTTGAGCTCCTGATGATGGGCGTGAGGACGCCCGAAACATGTTGAGCTGTCAATAAATGTCAAGTAATAAACTGGATAGATTGTTGCATCTGGTTGGTTGATTTATTTGAAAAGTATGGTGATAGACAGACTTACAAAACTTTAAACTTCTGTACTTATTGTATATTTGACAGAGGAGTCATTGACACTGTCTCGGGAGAATCAAGCCACTCGTGGGAAGATGGAACAGCTCCGCCTTATCATGCAGGAAAGAAGAGCTCGTCGTCGGGCTCGCCGTGAAGCTCGCTCAGCCCCGTACACTCTGACTCAGTGGTCAGCAAAGTCCGAGTCCCTCTCCACCCAACAGAACCCTGCAGGCGGCCCAGGGTCTGGTGCAGGATCTCTTGGTACCCATGGAGATGAGCCAATGGACACTGCTGGATCAGCAACAGGTGAACAGCACGTCTGCGAGTTAAATCCGCCTGAACCAGTTGTGGCTTGACCAAACCCAACAAAGATAGCCAATATGATGAGAGTTTAAGAGTTGATGATCCATCATAGATAAATTATGGAGGATTGAGGACATTTGAAAATGAAATTGGAGATTGACTGAATGGTTTGGTTGTGAGAGATTTCAGACATTAGACATTTACATTCAATGAGTTGTGTATTATATATATATGAAGTGATATTTACAGTGAAGAAGACAAGTGTCTGATGAAGAAGTCTCTGGGCTTCTTTCTGTGTTGTCTGTTATGAAAATGAATGCATTTGGCTACTGAATCCAGATCATCATAAACCATGAAAATGATAAAAACTGCATCAGCTTCCTATTGGAAAGTCTTGTGAAGCCGAAATTATACCACTTTGCTGGTCCAACAAGTTTCATTCAGATGTCTTCATGAAAGAACCATGTAAAATTACCTGTATTTATGAACCCTCTTGTACTCATTCCACCTGCTGTGCCATTATCAAGATTGGCTTGGAACAATTGCAAGGAAATACCACATAAGCATGTAGAAACAAGTGCATAAACAAAGCTATCTTAAGATATTTGTTTTATTCTAAATCTCATAGCTTATGCTGAGCTTCTAGTGGTTACACTTCTTGAATATACAGTCAGTACTTTGTTCATGTAATTCTTAATTTTGATGGCAAAGCCATGTTGTGGAATTATTTGCAAGTGCTACATCATAATTTTGAACAATGATTCTGTAGGTTCTGGCAAAATTAATTAAAATATATGTACAAGAATTGTGAGTTATACAACATTTTACATGCTGTTTGGTCTGTCCTTATGTAAAAGCAGAAGATCCCTGCTCTGTGATTACAACAACTGTCCTTATTGTACTCTACAATGGCTTCATTCTTACCTTTTACATGATGACAGGGTCAAGGCTAGCCTGCAGAAACTCATCTTTCTTAATCAGACAACGGAAAATGTCTGAAATAAATTATATGAACCATTGTTGTAAACTTTTATAACCACAACACATTCAGATAACCTTGAAACATTCATACCAGTCTTATTAGTACCTACTGAACACTTAGTACAACCACATATAAATGAGATAGCAGGTTCCAACTAGTGTCCCCAAAAAATATACTAGTTCCAGTTGACCGATCGACCAATCATAATTAAGTATAAATTTGATTTTAATGTTATAGTAATTCCTAACTGCATTATGGAAGTAATGTTAACTAACAATCGCCAGTGTGTAGACATTAGAACAAAGACTGCTGTTTGTTTGTACTGTATGCAGTGCACTATGAGCTGTTGGCATGATGATAATGGGAATAAATGGTCTAGCACCAGCATACCTAAGGTGTAACATTTATTTTCATGTCCTGTCCTGGTATATTTATTAATGTTTCCTACATTTGGAGGTATAGATGATGCTTTCATCCAGTCAGGAAATTACAGTCTTGTTTTTGAGGCAGCATGTCTTTTTGTAAAAAGAAATTCATGACAAAACGTGCCCTAAAATTCGTGATTAAAACATTGTGCCCTCTAAATTGTGAAGTCTGTATAACCATTGTTTCAAAGTCATGTTTGTTTCCATCTGCCAAACCATCATATAATACAAGGAAAATGTTAGGTGTTTAATAAAACCCATGAGTCAAAAACATATTTAAAGTAATTCAGTATGATCCTGGTGCACTGGGAATAACATTATGTAAACCTAAAATGCATATTTCAGGGGTTCATTTATTTAATATTCTATACGCTACATTAAATACCTCAAAGCATATTGTAGAAAATGGATACATTCAACGTGCATCAACAGACGTGCTTCAGTTGTTCATTTGCACAAACATATATCAGGCAGTTTTAATAGTATATTTAATACATATTATAATTGTAAGACAAACTTTATAGTATATGCATGCAGTAAGTCCTGCCTCCCTTTTTTTGTAAATAGAAATTCATTTTGGCACATAAATAAATTTTCTTCATCAGGAAATTTGATTGTATCTTGTGTTATTATTTATGTGACAACATTACTGGATACATTAATGCTGATATATTCTATAAGTAACTGAATGTTATAACAAAATTTCATTAAGAGTCTAACTCTGACCTAGAGACTGCTATACCGCTATTATTGTTTGACATTTATAGCTATGTAAAAATGAAAACACAATTAAATCTTTAACATATTTGGTGACTTGCCTGTAATATTATAAGGCAGGTTCACACAGAATAGCATTGTATATTGACTGCTGTTTTAAATAGCAGAAAGTTTGTGTGCTTCAGTACCCACTTGCATCCTAGAATGTTGTGGAACTCATTGGTAGGTTTCCAGTAATTAAGATGGACTGTATAGTGGCTTTGCTGCAAATTTAATAGTGTGTTATTTTCAGAACACTATAGCAGATCTATAATGCTGGAGTGTTCTGTTAAGAGAATTTATTATTGCTTTAATTGAAGAATATTCAGTTATTGGAAGAGTGACAATGGGAAGAATCAGTGGCTTTCTGAATGTTGAGAACTAGTTCATCAGTTCTGTTCAGTATTGCAAGCTAATTTCTACTTTCAGTTCCAATTATGTATTTGCCATTATTTAAAAAATAATTCAGAACGGGCGTTATCACTATTATTTTTACTACAGAATTAGTAGTCATGTAATGAAATATGATCTGTCTAGTGAGTGATATGTTCTGAAAGAAAAGTAGGCTTGGTTTTGACACTTAGTCTGAAATACCACCAAATGTAATTTGAGACACGTGTTGACAGTAGCTTAGAATGTTTGTATTACAAGACTCCCGTCCTCCAAATAATTGATCATACTGTCTTCACAAGAACTTACTTAAGCACTTCCTTTTTTGCTAAGATGAAATCTACTTCCTGTCAGGGAATACAACATCTCTTTAGAGCAAAATGTAGCTGGTGAAAAGTGAACAGCAGTTCATAAAAAAAACTGTGTACTATAATGTATAGTATGGCATGTATTATATTAATATATGATAGCTGTGCATTTCCCATACATGATGTATAGAAAAAAGATCAAAGACAATATGTCTTTGTGTGTATGTATTTTTTGTCAGTAGTTCAAATATGTAAGTATATAAAATATATTCAGAAAGTTGTGCACAAGTATACCAACTGAAGCATGTATTTCTGTGAGAATGGGGTAAATTTTTGTTAGTCTTATTTGATTTCTTCAATCATATTTCAGGTATTCTGTGTTTGTACGAGTATACATAAGGTAATATTGTATTTTGTATTTTGAATTGCGAGAGATATTAAGTTGCTGTTCATTGCACTGTTTTAGTTAGAGAACATGAAACAAACTTTGGATCTGAGGTGCTGTTTTTTTCCCCTCCCACACATTAAATAAATCATTGAGCAGTTTGGTTAAAGAAAAGGCACACATGGTGTATAAATAGACATTTTGGCTGTACTGAAATATTTTGAGAAAATGACTGATGTGGAGTTAAAATAATTTGACATAAATAGCCATTAACAGCATAGTATTTTTCTGAATACTTGTATAATTTTACTGTAGTGAGTCATCAGTAATCAGTTCCTGTGCCCCACCCTCTCACAAGTACTCTTTTGTATATAAAAGAAATTTCCCTTATTTAGTCCACATGTTAGAGACAACATTTTGCTACTTCAGGACAGCGAACTTTGTAGACACAATAAATTGAAGTGTTTTGTGATTTGTAATGTAGGATCTTTGTGGTAAACACTTAAACACGTGACACTGCAGAAGAAAAAGTATGGAATTGTTTATTGTGCTGTGAACTTTTTTTTTTGTATTGATATGACTTACAAGGGGTTTCTGTAGAAAGCAGGCATGATTGCAGACTAGAAAGTAGTTTGAATGCTTTTTGGGATTATATATGTAATGTGAAGTGTTGTCATTAGTTTTTTTTTTTTTTTTTTTTTTTTTTTTTTTGTCTTTATGTTTAACGTTCATTTTGACTATTTTCTAGTAACAAAAGGAACAAACAGTGATAGAACAAATAACTAAATGAATGAATAGATTGGACTGCAGCATTTCACCACCTCAGAAGAGATTTGCACCAGCAAAATTGTAATTCACAAATATAAATTACCTCCATTACATGTTTATCTGTTGATTGAAATGTCTTTCATATGTTTTCAGTCTTAATTAGATATTGTGTTTAAAATATTTTAAGAAATTGTTGTAATTCTTATTGATGTTTACTGATTTCAGTTAGACTTCCAAACAATACAAAGCGTTATAAAACCTTTAGTTAATGCAGTTGATAGTTTATTAGGTTTAATGAAGGTTCAGTGAATGAATGGTGATTCTTTGTGTACTTGACTACGGATGGCTGAAAATGTTTTCATGAAATAAAGATAGTCATATCAACACTTATTTTATGTGCATTGTTATGTGTATGTTTATGTTATAGGGGTACATCATTACCTTCAATTTGTATGCATTAGTATAAATGATTGTGATTTTGAAATATGTTATCAGTATTACCCAGACACAATTCAGAATATTGTACAAAATGACCATACATTTGCCCACAAAATGCTGATTGTGTCATAGCCAGAGTGTGATGAACAGAATTTACACACACACACACACACACACACACATATATATATATATATATATATATATGAACACAAAAATATGGACACTGTCTGTTAGGTGTGTCTGCACTCCTGCAGAGCATCTATTAACCCTTCAGTGTTGCCCTCATTGCACCATACAGACCTTCAATTCCTAACATTCTGTCATCCTTGGTGCACAATATGACTGTGAGTGCATTTAGGGGTGCATTAGATTTAAGCCCCCATCTGTCCTGGGTGGTAGCTGGAATGTAAAACTCTGGTGTAATTGAAGGATTAAAGTCATTTTGGCTGTGTGCCCACACATAACTTGATTTTTGAGTGGATCTTCATGAAATTTGATATTGAGGAATTTTATGGCACCTTGTCAGGCCATGCCAGTTGTGATGGACTGCCATAATATTCAGGCCATCATCTGGGAGTGCTGTGTTAGTTTCACTTTATATGGATTATGACTTGCTGCCATATTCATGAAGAAAAATCCAACAAGATGCAACAATGTATCAAAACTTTATACCTTATCTGTATAAAGCTCAACATGTTCCAGGTGACACACCGCCCATCATCAGGAGCCTAAAACTGCACTGGCAGCCTCTGGTTTTTCATACATGGAAAGTTGTTGGACGTGTGGTCGGTGGACGTCCACCGACCACACGTCCAACAGCCTTCCATGTACGAAAAACCAGAGGCTGCCAGTGCAGTTTTAGGCTCCTGATGATGGGCAGTGTGTCGCTTGAAACATGTTGAGCTTCATATAAATAGGGAATAAAGTTTTGATACATTGTTGCATCTTGTGGGATTTTTCTTCACGAATTATACTATGATGCACAGATCCACGAACATCATGCTGTCATATTATTCACATGCTTCTCTACACTCTGTCTCAAGCATTAAAACTCTCCTTGCGAGGTGCACATACCTCGCAGGAGACAACCCAGTAACAGTGGCCACCACTGGCAACCAGGATATGACTCACACCAGAAGTGTTACACAGGGTCACTATTTTATTTGGAAGCTACTGTGATTTCCTACCACTACTCTGCCATGGTGTATGAGAGGTTGGCTGAATTGGCCACATTAATACAGTACACAAGGTAGTGGGAAGTGTTGACCAATAGCTGTGAAATAAAATAACCATGTATAAGGTGGATGTTAATCTAGTGATGATTGGATTTGTGGAACTGGTATTTAACATGGCATTATCGCTGACAGAAATACTTAAATTGTGTGAAGACTGACCATAATCCACTATTGTGGAAGCTATACCACTGCATATACTAGTTGAGAAAGAGGAAGTGCACATATTAGATGAAATATTGGTTACAAAGTAATCAGAAATATACAGTGTCCTTGCTGTATTCACACCTGGTGGAAGTTTGTCACATTGCCACCATTGCCTGGCCAGTTGTCTATTTCTTGCAATTGTATTCCTTAACACTCTGCAACACACACACATATATATATACGTATAAAATCTTTCTTCCTTCCACCAAACCAGTGTTTTATTACCATTTTATAATGCTAATTTACTGATTTTGGTTGATAATCATGCATCATTTCAGAAACTTCTGATTTGTGATAGATTTCTTAAATGTGAAATTTAAAGTTGTCACTCTCCACACCATGAAGGCACATAGGGTGAATGGATGTATAAGCTCTGCCTGTTCTTAAACTTCGTGCTTGGTGTACAGAAGAAAAGTTATGTCATTTACTTTCCTGTAGCAAGGTCTGCTTTCTTATATTTTTGTTTGTTTGTTTGTTTATAGTTTGATAACACAAATTCATGTTTTTAAATTTCCAGACAGCTGCTCCAATGCACAGTACTCAAGTGTTTGTGCATTATAAAATCCTTCTTTAACTGTAGGAATAGTTGCAGGTAAGGAACTTTATCACACTTGTTGAATGGTATAAACTGCCACACAGACTGGGCTGAATGGGTAGTTACAATGTCATGGAAAATTTGTCACTTGCTGCATTTCCACTTTTCTGAAATTTTTCTGTTGCATCACAACAGGAAGTTGTCCCAGCTGTTGCGAATAAAAATTCTGGGTCAGAGACTGATCTTATGCACGGTGCTGATCACGCATACTTGGCATGCTTGTATTTAGTAATGGCTTTGAGGATGATTTGCGTTTTATCTAGATGCATTCGTAATTGATGAAGTTATGTTTGTAAGATCCAAGTTGTGAGGTTTTTGCAGTGGTGGTGTTGATTCTGTTCTGGGATATGACATGTCACCAGGTGACTGGACCAACATTTTTGATGCAATATCAGGATCCAGTTACTCAGTAATGCAGCATCATACCCAGGAAAACATAATTCCTCATTGGACTCCGCACACTCAGTTCAGAAATCACGAACAAGCAGTGTTGTTTCCTCACTTGCATAAGCAGTTGAAGAATATCCATTTAAAGTTATTTCACATTAAATCGTGTTTTTCAGCTGCTGGTATTAAGTCCTTGTTTTGGCTGGTTAAAGGGACCCAAAATGCTTGTCACTTTAACTCTTTTTAAAGCTGTGGAACCATCCAAAACTCATTGTTGCATTTCCAAGTGCTGTTTGTGACATCTGACAAATTTTGGTTGCCTGCTTTCTAAACTTGCAAAATGCAATGCAGCCATGTTATTGAATTAACATGTAAGAGAAATATTCTTTTTGGCTAAATACAGGTCATTGAATAAATAGAGTTCCTTGTGTATCTGCCTGGATAATGTAACCTTTTTTATGGAATGTCTTGAAATGTGGGGAACCAAATACCCAGTGCTGCATCATCACATCCCAAACATCTACACAACACTGTGAATACATTAAAACTTGCTTGGACATCATTACAACTGCATTCCTGTTCAGTGCATTTTATCTGAGTTAGGATGTCTGTAAGATACTTCTTAATCTTACAGTGGACATGCTTGGTCTTGGAGAATAAAAAATTGTGCTCTCCAAGGTTGTAGATGTTTTTTATCCCATCTTTCATTTTGCTTTCACATTATTGTCAATAGATTCACTTAATCGTCAGTATTACTCCAAGTTTGCACTATTTCATGGGGTTATTAAATATTTTGACCCTTGGGTCAGTCAATCTTGCTGCACAAACTGATATGTTTTTTTTATTAAGGTTAATTGTAAATTTCTTTTCGCGCATTTAAATACTTGTTGCAATGTATTATTTCCTTTTGTGACATTTTTGTATTGTAGTTACGGTCTTAATTCTCACAGTCTACTCATTACCTTTTCTAGGCATTTGTAAATGAAATGGACACAAAAATAATTTATTTTTCTAGGAGAAACCTTTTTTTCTCTTTAAGATGTGTTCTGTTGTACCGCCCACATAAGAACATTGCATTTCTCTCTTTCAACAGGACCGGCTTTTGCAGGGCGACTGACTTTCGTTGCTACTCCTACCCATCCGCTACTGTTTTCTGTTTTGATTCCACCTGTAGATGTAATAGATTACAAGCACACTTGTGTACGCTTGCATTAATGCACACGAGAAATTATAAAATGAAGCAGGCCATTCATATGAAAAATTACGAATATGGAAGTAATTTTTTGAAGTGTTGTGTGTTTTTCTTTTCACGAACTGGACTGAACACAAATATGAAATTTAGAATAAATTTATTGCACAATGCCCATCATACACGGTTTATTCTTGTTTATGGCTGAGGGCAAACCGCCCTCAGTCTACAACTGACTGTTAGAAGCTCCGATTCAGTCAGTAATTCCGCATCAAATGAATCAAGGGGCGATGCTGTTGACATTTTGTGAATGACCGATTAGTTTGATTTCGGCGATAAATAGTATATTCCCCATTACCAGCGGCGCGTAATCGTTACTCGTGAAGAAAAACAGGATCAATTCCTTGTCCAGTCACCACCGCTGCAGATTCTGTCGCATGCCGTGAGGACAATGACCACAAGTGCAAAAAATGCAAAACCTTCACGTAGCGCTGCTAAACGCGCCCGTGTGAGAGGCATTGTGATACGCAGAGGTATCGTCAAAATGACCACAGATCATCTAGAATATGACAAATCTTGTAAATCGCATACGAATATATCACTACAAGCTTCGACACGTCAGTTGCCTCCACAGATCAGATCTGTGGTTTTGAGCACGACGTTTAACTCTGGCGGTGTGGACCGTTGATCCATGGTCCTAGTGAGTTGCAAAGTGGTACATCTGTGCAGCGGGGTGTTAACTTGCATGTTATCCGTGTATGGGGCGTAACAGAACAACAATTGGACTGTAGTAATCTGTGAATTGGAGGTTACAAGTGCGGTTGTGGTCCCTGTATAAGCTTCATCACGGAACATACGTTTTGTAACGCTAAAACTTTTACCGAATTAATTATCTCCAACTGCTTGCTTCCACTGTTAGCACGTCGTGGTCGTGCGTGTAATATTCGAGATGCGAGTGGTAAGGCCGTTTTTTTTTTGTTATTTTGAGGCGGAAGGGGAGAGGGTTGCAGTAACTTGTGGATAGCGAGTATATGTGCTTGGTGGTGGGTGTGTTATTTAATAGCTTGTTGCATGTACGATGTTTGTAATGAATTAATGACAGAGGGCGTTTAAATAATTCAAGTTAAGTGTTAACAAGTTTTGTTTGGAGTTTTCCCGCGTTGAAATGGGTGTAGCTAATATGAGAGGTAAAGAGGTTAATGTGTTGTGTAAAATTATTAGAGCAACGTAATGCAGGAATTATGCATTGTTTTTCCAGATATTTTAAAAGATGTCGTGCTGTAAGAGTGACGATGATACTGCTGCAGCATCTAGAATCGAAAGAGATAGAACTCGAGGCTGTACAGATGTGTTGTGGCTGTGCATGTTCATTTTATTTTGGTTTGTTATGGTAAGTACTTGTCTGCATCAGTGTCCTGCGCAAAATAAGTGTTTCCTTCAAGTAGGTCTGGGAGTACTCTATGGGCGATGAAGATTGTAGAATGAGAAATTAATAGGAAGCTTTCATGTTTGTTGTGGACCATCAGGTTCATAGTACATAGTGTGTGATAACGGTGCTGTGGACAATATTCCCACGTGAAAGCAGTAACAGGAGGCTGGAGGAAATTGCATGATGAGGGACAGTTTTGATCTGATTGGGATAAAGTTTTGTAAAAAAAAAAATGGGAGGTGTCCATAGAAATTTATAGTGATGGTTAATTTTATGAAAATCAGAATAGTGCAGACTGTACGTTACTTAGGACCATACCTTTACACATCTGTTGTCCAATATGGGAGAAGAAACTTGGTATAAAGTATCTGCATACATTTATGTCGAACGTTGGAAATTTTTGTGAAAACTGTTGTAGGAAACACTGTAAAGTCTTTACTTTTCTTGTAGGCATAAATTAAATTAAATTTACGCCTATGCTGTAATTCCCTATGACAGATTGCTGTGGTAAAGTCTATGTTCTGTGTCACAGTGTACAGCATTTGAAATCTTATAATAACATCCCATGTTCCACTCTCTGTGTCCCTAGTAAAGAAATGGGTAATTAATGTGACTTGAATTAGTAATGTTTTATTATTTTTTTGAAGTAAATAAATATGTGAGGGTCATTTGGACACAAGACACTTATGTCTTCTGTGAGAACAGAAATAAAAAGAACAATGCCATATTATAGGATATTGTACAGCACCAAGATCCAGATATATTAGAAGAATTTAAGCATGGTATATTGCTTTAGAACATTGACATGTAGCAAACTGAGCCTGCTTATATATTTAAATGGCTTTTTTGTTTTAGATTTATATTGCTGCTTTTGCATATGTGTATGGAGACCCTTTGAAGCTTATCAATGGTTATGATAGTTTTGGTAACACATGTGGTATTCGAAACAACGAGAAAATGGGAGGTTTCGAGTTATCAGGACTTGACACAAGTGATAAACGGTGAGTTTGAGTTTCACAAATGCTGTATGTCACTTTGGCCCTCTCATGTATAAATATCTTTTTGACAAACAAGAGATTTTTAACGTATTCTGAGGTTCACAATATTGTAGACCAGGCAGTCCTCAACTAGTGAAATGAAGTTTGTTGAAATTTTCCAGTGTTTCCGTCATACAGCACTGCTAAGTTGTTGCTTTTGGAACTGTCAGTGATTTACAGTGATAATGTTGTGATGAGACTTAGACCAATTGGAGCTAATTGTTCTATCACAAATGTTGATTGGTTTGTTTATACGTTTCTGAAGTTATGTAGTGTCACATGCAATAATCATAGGATTTTTGCGAATGATAAATTAGTACTGATGGGAAAGAAGTGATTTTTACCTGTTTTAAGGCACTGTTCTAGCACGTGGATTCGAATCCCAATGTGAGTGAGATTTTCCACACTCATCCATACAAACCCTGAGGCCCACCCAATCTCCTGTACAGTGGGTACCAGCTTTCTTTCCAGGGGTTAAGAGCCTGTAGCATGGCGTTTACCGCCCACCTTCATCTAGCACCGAGGTTACAGAAATGGTAGGGCTATACCACCCCCCTTCCCATCTGTGCTGTCATGCAGTGTTTTAGGGTGAACTTCTACCTAGGATGTGGATGTGATTAGAACTGTGTGTACCGCACAAATGTGAGTCACATGTAAAACTCTTGTTCCACTCTGCTTGGTAAGTCTGACAGACTTGGCCTGGAGATTTGGAACCACATGTTACTTATTTTATATTGTTTCTCTCTGTTTTTCTTCTCAAGTTTGTGACTTATAAATTCTGTTAGCATGTTTTAGTGAAACCTGTTACTATCCCACCTGCTTTCCAAAATGTTGAAGATATACAAAGGAAAAACGTACCATTTGTTTCATATATGGGCATGTAACATGGTCTTCTATTGTGAGGGAAGTTTTCATACTGCACGAGTCTGAAGGAATACTCCATTTTGTGATTGTACTTAAGAAGGAGAGAGTGAGTGAGTGGTCTAAGGACTGTGTAATGTGTACATAGCACTTGTTGTTAAGATAATAAAATCAATTAGGGTATGATGGCCTGCATTTGTTGAAATGAGTAGTGAATGCAGAATTTTGGTGACAGAACCTTTTGGAAGATGGTACTTAGAAAATATTTTTACGCCATGTCATAATAAAGTCTTCTGCCATTCATGCAAACCGTTAGAATACAGAACCAGTATGGAGTGCAAAAACCCTAACTGTGGCCATCATTTGAGAAAAATCCCTCCTTTTTAACAGGAGTTTCTTACTAGCCTGAAAATATAACCAGGCACCATATTGTTTGAAGTGTGTTGACTCATCCAAATGTCCTCAGCATTTTGAAATGTAGTATGACATTGTCATGTTGCAGGTACTTATTTTATATGGATGTTAAAGATATTCGAAACACTCTGAAGATTTGTGTTAAGCAATGTCCTGATCGTAATGTGATGAATTTAAAAGATATCCAAGAATTTTATCAACAAACTGGATCGCTTCTATGCACGTAAGTACTCATTTGCTGTTTTTTACTTTTCAGAATTATTGGTACATATAGTGTAAATTTTAAACCTTTCCTGTTTTCAGTATGGGTTTTATCTTTACAGGCTATATATTATTTTAACAATCAAGGCTGTGATGACTGAATTACAGTGTAGTACAGAAGTGAAGGGTTTTGTTTCAGAATGTACTTTTAATCATGCTGGTCATTATTGTTACATCCTTTGTGGCAGAAATGCCAGTACATAATTCCAGAAGATGTTTGCTGTCATAAACATAACCATTATATCATCTGTATGGAAAATCGCAATGCCAAATTCTGCTAGACGGTGGAGTCACAGTAGCTGAATAAGTTCTCAGTTTTCACAGCAAGCATTGCTCAGATGATGGTCTTCTGGGTTTTTACAACATGTAGAATAATAAGTTTCTTATAGCATTGCAGAGGAATATGCTGCCTCCTTCTCTGGGGGGACCAAATTTCATACAGTTGCCTCTGGTGATAATTCAGAGGTAAAATATGGCTTCCATGTCCAGTTCTTACTTACTCCATAGAGTAGAATCCTTCTTGAGAACTTCACCAGTTCTTAGTCAAGAAATTCCCTGCATTTTATGGAAACCTAAGGTTCATTACTGCGTTTACAAGAGCCTGCCACCGGTCCCTGCCCTAAGCCAGATCAATCCAGTCCATGCCCCCCCATCCCACTTCCTGAAGATCCATCTGAATATTTCCTCCTATCTACCCCAGGCTCTTACAAGTGGTTTCTTTCCCTCAGGTTTTCCAGCTATAATCCTATATGCACCTCTCTTTCCATGTGTACCACATACCCCACCCATCTCATCCTTCTTAATTTGATCACTCGCATATTTGTTGAGGAGTACAGATCATTAATCTTCTCATTGTGTAGTTTTTTACACTCCCCTGTTACCTCGCCCCTCTTAGGTTCAAATATTTTCCTCAGCACACTATTCTCAAACACCCTCATCCTACATCATGATCAGTACCTGGTGATTTGTGCCTTTTTAGCTTTCCAATAGCCATCTCAGCCTCAAAGGCACTTGGCTCAGCCACTAGTGGTTCTGCTGTTTATTAACCCCATGTACACTGAACAGCTGAGAGAAATGGTTGCTTCACCTAACCACAGTACTGTGGGAGTCTGTAACCATATCACCATTCTTATTCTTTACTATATTCTAGACTGGTAACCCTTAAGTCATTGATGCCCCTATGGAAGTCCCTAATATTTTTTATCTTACTTTTAGTTCCAAGTTCCTCAATTTTAGGTTTCAGATATTCCTTCTTGTTGCTGAAATGTCTGCTAGCTTCACGTCTTACATTGTTGACATTATCTCCATTGCTTTTGTTTGGATCCTGTAACCACTACAGTTTAGCTTGCTCCCTTTGATCTAAAAATTGTGAATATTCTTCATGAAACCATGTTTTATGCTGCTTTAATTCATAGAAACCTAGACTCTCTTTAGCTGAGTTTTGTATATTCTCTTTAATATACAATTCTTGCAGTTGGATTAATATTTGATGATTTATAGCTGACTGATTTATACGGGTATGTTGTGCCATGACAGCTGGTAAACAGGTAGTTTTTTTTTTTTTTATATTTTGTTGACCGTGCATCTCAGTATAATTTATTTTTCTTTATTTCCAACTTGATACACTGTTTTTCCTTCTT
>Ga0268261_10001707_pt1 | contig 15343 bp, 5 predicted proteins | sample TergutNc150P1_FD_190353 | JGI IMG/M metagenome (GOLD analysis project Ga0268261, IMG submission 190353) | Nasutitermes corniger P1 segment gut microbial community from laboratory colony in Florida, USA - Nc150 P1 (SPAdes) (version 2) | ecosystem: Host-associated > Arthropoda: Insects > Digestive... | reverse complement strand
GAGGCCATGTTGAAGTATTAGTGAAACTGTGGGATTGGGCCAAAGAATTTCAGCTAAAACCAGAGGAGTTAAAGAATGAGGTGTTGTTGTCGAAAGACGCGTACAAGAAAACGGCCTGGCACAAGGCAGCAAAAGGAGGCCATGATGAAGTATTAGTGAAACTGTGGGGTTGGGCCAAAGAACTTCAGCTAAATCCAGTGGAGTTAAGGAATGAGGTGTTGTTGTCAAAAGACCAGTATAAGCAAACGGCCTGGCACCGGGCAGCAGAAAGAGGTCATGTTGAAGTGTTAATGAAACTGTGGGATTGGGCCACAGAACTTCAGCTAAAACCAGAGGAGTTAAAGAATGAGGTGTTGTTGTCGAAAGACGCGTACAAGAAAACGGCCTGGCACAAGGCAGCAAAAGGAGGCCATGTTGAAGTATTAGTGAAACTGTGGGATTGGGCCAAAGAATTTCAGCTAAAACCAGAGGAGTTAAAGAATGAGGTGTTGTTGTCGAAAGACGCGTACAAGAAAACGGCCTGGCACAAGGCAGCAAAAGGAGGCCATGATGAAGTATTAGTGAAACTGTGGGGTTGGGCCAAAGAACTTCAGCTAAATCCAGTGGAGTTAAGGAATGAGGTGTTGTTGTCAAAAGACCAGTATAAGCAAACGGCCTGGCACCGGGCAGCAGAAAGAGGTCATGTTGAAGTGTTAATGAAACTGTGGGATTGGGCCACAGAACTTCAGCTAAAACCAGAGGAGTTAAGGAATGAGATGTTGTTGTCAGAAAACTGGTATAAGCAAACGGCCTGGCACCAGGCAGCAGAAGGAGGCCATGTTGAAGTATTAGTGAAACTGTGGGATTGGGCCAAAGAACTTCAGCTAAAACCAGAGGAGTTAAGGAATGATGTGTTGTTGTCAGAAAACTGGTATAAGCAAACGGCCTGGCAACAGGCAGCAAAAGGAGGCCATGTTGAAGTATTAGTGAAACTGTGGGATTGGGCCAAAGAACTTCAGCTAAAACAAGAGGAGTTAAGGAATGAGGTGTTGTTGTCAAAAGACGAGTATAAGCAAACGGCCTGGTACCAGGCAGCCAAAGGAGGCCATGTTGAATTATTAGTGAAACTGTGGGATTGGGCCAAAGAACTTCAGCTCAAACCAGAGGAGTTAAGGAATGAGGTGTTGTTGTCAGAAAACTGGTATAAGCAAACGGCCTGGCACCAGGCAGCAGAAAGAGGCCATGTTGAAGTATTAGGGAAACTGTGGAATTGTGTCAAAGAACTTCAGCTAAAACCAGAGGAGTTAAGGAATGAGGTGTTGTTGTCAAAAGACGGGTATAAGAAAACGGCCTGGCACCGGGCAGCAGAAAGTGGCCATGTTGAAGTATTAGTGAAACTGTGGGATTGGGCCAAAGAACTTCAGCTAAAACCAGAGGAGTTAAGGAAAGAGGTGTTGTTGTCAAAAGACGAGTATAAGCAAACGGCCTGGCACCGGGCAGCAGAAAGTGGCCATGTTGAAGTATTAGTGAAACTGTGGGATTGGGCCAGAGAACTTCAGCTAAAACCAGAGGAGTTAAGGAATAAGGTGTTGTTGTCAGAAAACTGGTATGAGCAAACGGCCTGGCAACAGGCAGCAAAAGGAGGCCATGTTGAATTATTAGTGAAACTGTGGGATTGGGCCAAAGAAATTCAGCTAAAACCAGAGGAGTTAAGGAATGAGGTGTTGTTGTCAAAAGACGAGTATAAGCAAACGGCTTGGCACCGGGCAGCAGAAAGTGGCCATGTTGAAGTATTAGTGAAACTGTGGGATTGGGCCAAAGAACTTCAGCTAAATCCAGAGGAGTTAAGGAATGAGGTGGTGTTGTCAGAAGACGAGTATAAGAATACGGCCTGGCACCAGGCAGCAAAAGGAGGCGATGTTGAAGTATTAGTGAAACTGTGGGATTGTGCCCAAGAACTTCAGCTAAAACCGGAGGAGTTAAGGAATGAGGTGTTGTTGTTAAAAGACGAGTATAAGAAAACGGCCTGGCACCAGGCAGCAAAAGGAGGCCATGTTGAAGTATTAGTGAAACTGTGGGATTGTGCCCAAGAACTTCAGCTAAAACCGGAGGAGTTAAGGAATGAGGTGTTGTTGTCAAAAGACGAGTATAAGCAAACGGCCTGGCACCGGGCAGCAGGAAGTGGCCATGTTGAAGTATTAGTGAAACTGTGGGATTGGGCCAAAGAACTTCTGCTAAAACCAGAGGAGTTAAGGAATGAGGTGTTGTTGTCAAAAGACGAGTATAAGCAAACGGCCTGGCACCGGGCAGCAGAAAGTGGCCATGTTGAAGTATTAGTGAAACTGTGGGGTTGGGCCAAAGAACTTCAGCTAAAACCAGAGGAGTTAAGGAATGAGGTGTTGTTGTCAAAAGACGAGTATAAGCAAACGGCCTGGCACCGGGCAGCAGAAAGTGGCCATGTTGAAGTATTAGTGAAACTGTGGGATTGGGCCAAAGAACTTCAGCTAAAACCAGAGGAGTTAAGGAATGAGGTGGTGTTTTCAAAAGACGAGTATAAGAAAACGGCCTGGCACCAGGCAGCAAAAGAAGGCCATGTTGAAGTATTAGTGAAACTGTGGGATTGTGCCCAAGAACTTCAGCTAAAACCAGAGGAGTTAAGGAATGAGGTGGTGTTGTCAAAAGACGAGTATAAGCAAACGGCCTGGCACTATTGCGAAGAAGGGGGCTATGTTGGAGTATTAATGAAGCTGTGGGATCGGGCTGAAGAACTTCAGTTGAAATCAAAGGATATAAGGAATGTGTTGTTGTTGTCAAAATACGAGTTTGATCATGCGACTTGGCATGAGGCAGCAGAAGAAAGAACAGGAACAGCAGTGGTAAGTTTTGATTGTGGATGTTCTTGTTATTCGGTACGTAGGTGCATTACCAACATGTCGGATTAACGCAGTACCTTATCTCTCACTACCCCTCACTCGTTTATCTCAAAGACACACACAATTCTTTCCTTTGAAACTTTGGCGTTTATCAAACTACAGGGTGTCACACACATAAGGTTGCAACATTCTTATTGACGGCCATCACAAATGCAGAGCTTCTACAGTATTTTGTGGATAAATTTTTTATATTTTTGTAATATTATTTGCAATATTAAAGAGGCTTTTTTAACTTTTAATTGGTACCCATCCGTACACAGAATGTCTACACAAGAAATTTGTACATTCATAATTATACCAATAAAATGCGGCAAAATTACAATTTCATCATCTTCGTCAGTTGGTAAACAAACACTCAAAACCTTTCTTCCCAATGACCCTTTTTAGCTGTTTCCCACCGCTGCTGCTCGATGTCACTAATTTAAAAAAAGCAACCAGAAAGGAAACGGTCTGTTCTGTATTTGGTGCTGACCGAGACAAAACAGTTGTGCAATGTGCATTTTCCACACATTTATACACATAACCACATCAGAGTGTCAGCATTTTTAGGCTACACTGGAAGGAAGCACAAACACGTTCCACAGTTGCACCAGGCAGAAAAGGTGGTCCGGAATTTTGGCTCTAAAAATGCCACATCTCTGCTGGAATGCCTTTCACAGTGTGTAAATGGAAACTCTGCTGTTTGGGTCAGTGTAATATCCTTTGCCAAATGCACGCTGCACAGCTGTTAACGCTCTGTGTTCACCAAATGCACAACAGGCCAGCTCTCTTCTGTGTGGTAATATTTACAAAATTAATGGCATCTAGCGGTAGGAGCGAGAAATAACAATGACCCAGTGAATTTGAAAAAAAAAAAAAAATTCCTACAGTTACTGTATAGACTGATGCAGGTATGAAGTTCTAAGTAGGGTACACTTTCATTCATTATCATTTTGAAAGAGAAAGTTCTCTTGCTGTCACCTATATTAGTCACTTATTATGATAAGGGGCATGCGGTAGTGCAGTTGGTTGAGGCACTGCGCTACAAGTCGGAAGGTCATGGGTTTGATTCCCGATGGTGTCACTGGAATTTTTCATTGACATAATCCTTCCAGCCGCACTATGGCCCTGGGGTTGATTCAGTCTCTAACAGAAATGAGTACTAGGAATAATTCCTGGGGTTAAAGGTGGCCGGTGCGTAGGGCTGACAACCTTACCACCTTCATGTGCCGATTGTCTGGACATCTGGGAGCCTCAACATCCTGGAAACCTCAGGGCCTGTACTGACCTGTAATGGGATTGCTTTACCTTTTACCTATTATGATGCTGTTCTTTATCCTGTTTGCACGACAGGAGCATGTATTTATAGGAGAAGATGTCTTCCTTCATATCAAAATGGCAATATTTCAGTCAAGCGTCAGAATACGAAAAACATTAAAAATGTAACATTTGTTTTGCAACTGTGTTAATGCACAAAAGTATCGCAACTGGGTACTTAAATTAACACAAAGTTTGCATCTTGTTTCAGATGGAGCATCCATCAGCGGAGTGGTAAGTACAGTACATTTTTCCCAGAAACGTTTGTCTGAGAGCAGTTTGCCAATACAAAACCATATATATGAAATTTTAAGTGAGGAAAATTTTATGGAGCTTTATAACTTCGCTCTCAGCAAAACATCCGAAATAAATTCAGATATCCCTGTGTTCAGTCAGTTCTTTCTATAATTTTCTCAATGCATGTGAAAAATTCGACCCATAAGATGTCAAGTACAGAGTTCATCCTCTTGAAAAATCTTTGCGCTCTTCTCGACATGTCTGTGTTCGAACATCTTACACTAACATTTTTCTGTCATCTGAGAGCTTTTGCATCTTCGGTCTGTGGCCTCTGACTGTTTAGGTCTTTCAGATGCTTGTACACTCTGAAGTGTCACTGAGGTATGACTGCTGGAGAAAGTTTGAGCTGCTCTACAAACACAGTGACACAGCAACTGATGTCAGTTTGCATAACACCTGTCCACACACATTTAACACACTCTGGTGAACACAGCAGTTCATGAAGCACATTGCAGTGTAAATTCTCTGTGTGTCATGTAGTTGCACATTTGCCAGTGTTGCCGTTTCTCTTCCGAGTCTAGTGCCTTTTACCTTTCTACCCCTGTCATGTGTTTTTATTTATGTCCGAGTGAATTATTTTATAAAATGGTTTGTTATTTGTCTCCCAAAGTAGTGATGGTTGTTCCATAATGCTACTTTTTTCAACTTATGCAGTTAATAACCAGAATAAAGAAAGTAAAGGACAAAATTTTTGGCTTGCTTAGGGTAAATTAAGATTAGAATTTGCAGGGGTTTTATCTGTTCCCCAAATAAGATATTCTGCCACACTGTACGGGGAATGGTCATGATATTTAGCAGAAAATGCATGGGGTTCGAATTCCATTCAGGTAATCCCTCAGCATAAGGGAAGGAAAGTAGATGAACACTTTTTATTGATCATGATCAGAATGCAGGTAGTCATCTCAGGGGTGTCCAAACCATAACTGGTAAATGATTTTCAGACTTCCTTGGAGATTATTCATTGTCTCTCCAGTCATAAAAGTTACAGAATTTCTGTTAGAAAACGGATTTTGAAAGTTTAATTCAAGACAAAAATTTTGTGTTGACTAATTTATGGTTTACTACCTGAACCTAAATCCACGTGTGACGGTTTTATTCTGTGAGCATTTTTTTTTACAGAAAACTTAACATTTTAACAATACAATTCATATAATGTCTGCTAAAGACTTGTCAGCCTACAACAGAAAACCCACTTTTGTTGCCCAAACATTCACAAAACAAAGTCACAAGTCCAAATTTCTTGTGACATCACTCTCTGCTTGCTTTTGCTCTTCTAAATCCAAACTGATCTCCGCGTATATTTTCAGTTTCCTTCTAATTCTTCTTCTAAGTATCCTCGCTACTTTCTTTGCAGCATTTACATTGAAAATGAGTGTGCGATGGTTGCTGCATTTTGTAGCCTTTGGGTTCTTTTTTTTGTAGAGGATGTCCCATTGTGTTTAAATATAATACAGTGTGATTCTTTCTGTACTAGACCCAAGAAAATGCGAATATCTCAAAGACTATTCATTAGATTTTGAACATGCTTATATGACTACATACCTTGCTTCATGAGAAGCATGTCGATACTAGAGGAGATGCTGGAAATGTTCGCCACCACTGTTCAGGCAGAGCTGAACGCGACGTTTCATGTTTGTGAAAGTGACCTGCAAGACGTCCTCACTAATCGCAGCAATTTCACGTCGAATGTTGTTTTCCATTTCCTGTATGCTGCATGGCTTGTTAAAAGGAAAAGCTTATGGTAGCAAGCCACGCACCATACAGGAACTGGAAAACAACATTCGACATGAAATTGCTGCATTAGTGAGGATGTCTTGCAGGCAATTTTCGCAAATATAAAGCGTCACGTTCAGCTCTGCCTGGACAGTGGTGGCGAACATTTCCAGCATCTCCTCTAGTATCGACATGTTTCTCATGAAGCAAGGTACGTAGTCATATACAGAGTGGCCCAAAAAAATGTATACACTCTTTACTCATCAATATATTTGGAATAGTGTTTGGATGCCGATGGTGGCCACTTCGAACACCTACATTAAATCCAAAATTTAAGGACATCTCTCATGTCATTTTTCTTTTGTATAAATACAGTAGTTACGATTATAGAGTAATATTTTTCATGTCAAAGTGTGTATACATTATTTTGGGCCACTCTGTATACATGTTCAAAATCTAATGAATAGTCTTTGAGATATTCGCATTTTCTTGGGTCTAGTACCGAAAGAATCACACTGTATTAGAAAGACATAAAATATGTACTTCGTCAAACACAACTATCTTATATTTTATTAATATTTAAATTAATGAGATAAAATATAGTTGTGTTTGACGGAGTATATATTTTATTTCATTTTAATATTTTGTCTTCTCCTTTAAGGCAATTGTTGTAACACTGGGCCACGCACTGTCTGTTCCATATATGTTGTTGATCAGTTCTGTTACTTTTGTGAGACTGCTTTCTTGGCTTCACATTGCGAAATATAATTTATATATATAATATATAATATATACTATATATAATATCAATATAATTTATCGTCTACTTCTTATTCATGTTCAACTTATAGTTTTCTGATCTATTAGATCGATCGCTGAAAACTGAAGTATAAATATCCCAAATTTTAACTACTTTTCACTTCTCGCCCATAATATTACCTTCATGTTCGTCAATATCGATGTTTTTAATCACATGATTGATTTTCTAGCCTCGTTTCTTCGTCTTAACGTACATTAAATCGTAATATTGTGTTCTTTGAAGTTCCATTATCTCGCCTCTTATGCTGTCAAGGTATTTATATGTGGCCTTCTCTGCGTTCCTTGTCAAAATTTTCCCGGTTTCCTGTAGTTCTTCCTCCCTCATATGTTGATAACATTCTTCCACTTCCTTTGCTCATCCTTGATTGATCATTTGGTGTGTAACCCATGTATTTCTTGGTCTCCTCTCAACATTCCCAAACAAATCAGTCACAATATCTAACACACGTTTATTGATATTTCTCAGCTGCACTTTCAAATGCCCAATTTCACATCCGGTTTCAACAAACTATCTTCTACAAAATTTTACTCCTTCTGTCATTTAGCACATACACTCTCCACATTACATCTTTGTTGCCCTGTTTGGAACTTTATGATTTTCCAATCGAGTGCAGATCTTTGCATCCAGTAAGTTGCTGTAAGAGTAAAACACCCATTCCACGCAGCTTCTGCACAATGCTTATACTCTTTCCAACTCTATGTTTCACAAGTGTTTACTCCAAATTTGTCAACATCGATCTCCTGGTACTCTCCAGGTGTAAGAATTTATTTTAGGCTTTTTAAACCACAATTAAACTTGACCCAGTGAAATAAAGTTTTGTAATTGAAGGTATGTGTTAAGATAAAAATATTGGAAGAAATTGCTAGTATCTTAAAAAAGTTGAATCTCATCCCTGAACCTAAGTACCATGCTTCGAAACATACTTTCCAAAAGGAAAATATTTTGGTCTTCTGATTTACAGGTTGTCAGGTACAGAAAAGAAGCGGTCTGAGCACTACAAGAAGGACAGAGGGTCCGCACAGATACATGGTCGATTTTCGAGTAGAAGTTCTCTGCCCTGGTATTCTTAAGGGCCACAAACAAAGGGTAAAAATTTAAACTTGCTTCTAACATGGAAGGTCTAGGAACATTTGATGATGTTCTTGTAGAGTATATTGATGAGAACTCTGAAATTTCGCACAACTTCGTACAACTTAAGAGAAAAACAAAACAACACATTACAATGAAACAACTGCTGGCTGAAAAAGGAGACTACAGCTTACGCAAATATTACAAATCGTACATGCAGATTGAAGAGAATTTCAACTACAATGAAGGAGGAGTCAAATTAAAGGGTAGAATCGATGAAAGCCTGTTCATTATATACACAAATGCTGATATAGGACAGGAACTGAAGTCTAACAAAGTCTTAAAGGTCAGTAAAGAAGAATTCCTAATGACCGGTGGTTCTGTGCTGCACTTTAACGAAGAGGAACACAAAGCCATTTACGAGCACCTGGAGGAACTGCCCAAATACTGATTGTTCTTGAGTCGATTCAGAATCTTTTACAGACAGGCTGACAAGAGGGAGACGGACAGCCACATTAAACGTGAGCTACAGCAAATTATGACAGAACCTAAGAGCCAGCTGGATTTAGCCTACATGTGTTATGCTGACTTCATAAAGGACTGGTGGCAACACAAGAATATCTTCCTGAAGGACACCAACAGCAAAGAGAATGACCCTTTGCAGAAGACTAATGAGAAAGTAAGAACCATTTTGGTAGCAAAGTTACTGGATCAGAGGGAATCCGAACTTGATCATCTCAGTATTAAATATAAACAGTCGGCAATAACAGACATGAAGCAGCTGATAGAACCGCACAAGGCTGTTCTGATATTTGCCCCTGGACGATCAACCACACTCACCGCTGCTAAGATTCACCAGATGCTCAGTGATACAAAACACATCATACTGAATTTACAACAGCTGATTCGCTATAAGACTGAGGTTATGTTGGCTTGGAAATGTGTGTTTGATGTACTAGTGCTAGAAAGTTACAGTTCAGCTGAAGTTTCGCGAGACCTTTTTCAAGAATTATCTGGTTTTCTGAATGATAATGATGCTGAAAAGAAGATCATCTTCATATCGAACATTGTGGGCAACATAGGGAAAATACATGAACTACGGTGTAAGTTCCATCCAAATCTCACAGTACGGTATGATGATTATAAATTTACAGGTTTAATCTCTGAGTCACAGATGCTATTTCTGGAGAAGAAAGTTTATTATCAAGGTGATGAAGTAAAACTAAGCTCTGTAGTTAAGGATGATGATGTTGGCAAGCTTAATTCATTAGATTGTGATTCAATATCACTCTTGTTGGAGAATAAAAAGCCTTTGATAGGCATTTGCACTGAAGACACAATAAAGTATTACGTTGACAGAACACTGCAGCACAGCAAGCGGGCCAAAACTCACTTTGCAGCACAAGGAGAAATAAAATCTGCATTAAACAGGGATATTTTGCAGGGAATGCGAAATGCAGAAGAAAACTTGGGAAGTGAAACCGCCACAGTTTGGAAACCCAGCACATTGCTCGAAGGTGACAGTCGAGTCATTTTGGTCACAGATGAACCAGGAATGGGAAAATCGACCCTTTTGACTTACCTTGCAAGGGAAACTCGCAAGATTCACCCTGACATATGGATAGTAAGGGTCAATATCAACAGCTACACAAGGAAATTGCACAAGTTGAAAGCAAATGGTTGTGACGAAGAGGGCGTTATCAAGCTGTTAACTGAGGCCGCACAATTAAAAGAAACTGACAGCATAGTGTTGGATGGATTGCTGTTTAATTACACTTACAATTCGACAGGGAATATGGCTGTGCTGATTGATGGAGTGGACGAGGTGAGTCCGCATTACACCGAAGAAGTTATGCAGGTACTGAAAATTCTGTTAAAAACAAAGATAAAATGAATTTGGATAACTTCTGGAAATTCAGTGAAGGATCAGCTAGAAGCAGAATTTCAATGTCAGTCATATTCACTGGTGCCTTTTAGTGAGGAAGATCAGAAACATTTCCTAGTGAAGTTTTGGAAAATGACATGTCCAGATATAAAGTCTGATTACTTAGAAAATTTAGCAAACCGAGTTGTTGGATTTTCAGCAGAACATCTCAATGTACAAGACAAAAAATTCATGGGAATACCTCTGCAGAGTTTGTTACTAGCAGAAATGTTTGAAGGAAATCTAAAGGAATGTTCTACATCAACAAAGGTAGAACTACCTGAAAATATAAATCTTGTTATATTCTATGATCTGTACATGAATAAGAAATGGGATTCTTACTTGTCAGACAGAAAGCTTTCTGATCGAACAAACGTGAATGTGCTTACTGATGATGATGATGATGATGATGCAATACACAAAACCTTCATACATAATCATACAGCTGCTGCAGTGGTGGCAATCTTGTCAACACAACAACTCGAGAAGCTTACTGACAAGACAATAGCAGAAAGAGCAAGAGAGTTTCTACAGAAAATTGCTGAAGGAATGGAGGAAATCGGTATTATAATTGATGTCATCGAAGGACGACCTGTCTTTCAACACCGCACTTTAGCCGATTACTTGACTGCTAGGTGGTTATGCGATAACTTTCAGAATGGTCAGACATTCATGAAGGATCACTTATTTGAATCAGGGTTCCATGTGGTCAGAAGTATGGTGGACAGGATATTGGCTGAGAAATACCCATTACACGAGGCAGTGATAAACTCCAGTCTGAAACAAGTCGAAAAGCTGCTGCGAATGAAGGAATCCCTGACTGAAAAGGACCGTGGCGGAAGAACCCCGCTGCATGTAGCAGTCAGCTGCAGGACCCCTGAACTCATCAAGCTACTTCTAGAACACGGAGCAGACGTAAGTTCTGTCGACACGTTACTGGGTTTGTCCCCTGTAGAATACGCTATCAGAATGGACGATTGGGAGATGCTGAGTTTGTTGATGGAGAAACGACCTGGCATCAGGGAACAAGTGCTCAATGGCGCCAAATGTGGTTGTACGGACAGTGTTGCTTGTGCCCTTCGCACTGCAGCTCAGTACGGCCATACTGATCTGCTGAAGTACTTGATAAGTAAGGGAAGTTTTGTGAATGTGGCTCTTCCATGGGACAATAGCAGCTTACTCCATGTGGCTGCTAGAAGTCAGCAAACTGAAACATTAAAATTACTTTTGCTGCTGGGAGCAAATATTGACCGTCAGGATGAAAGTGGGAAGACGCCGCTCCATGTGTCGGTTGAGACAGGAAACCTTGAGGTAATAAAATGTTTACTGAAACATGGAGCAGATGTAAATGCAATGAACTCTGCTTACCAAACGCCACTCCAAATTGCTGCTAGCCAGGGAAAACAGGTTGTCCGGGAGTTGTTGAATTATGGGGCTAGTGTGGATAGTGTAAATAATAATGGCTGGACACCTCTCAACACAGTAGCTAATAAAGGCCACGTGGAGGTTGTCCAAGAGCTGATGAAACATGGCGCTAATGTGGATAGGGTAAATAATGGTGGTTGGGCACCTCTCAATGTAGCAGCGAAAGGTCACATGGAGGTTGCCCGGGAGTTGTTGAATCGTGGGTCTAGTGTGGATAGTGTAAATGATCATGGTTGGACACCTCTCAACACAGCAGCTAAAGGAGGTCACGTGGAGGTTGTCCGAGAGCTGCTGAAACATGGTGCTGTTGTGGATAGTGTAAATGATAATGGTTGGACACCTCTCAACACAGCAGCTAAAGAAGGTCACATGGAGGTTGTCCGAGAGCTGCTGAAACATGGCGCTAGTTTGGGCAGTGTAAATAATGATGGTTGGAGACCTCTCAACACAGCAGCTTTTGAAGGTCACGTGGAGGTTGTCCGAGAGTTGCTGAAACATGGCGCTAGTGTGGACAGTGTAAATAACAATGGTTTTACACCTCTCAACGCAGCAGCTAAAGGAGGTCACGTGGAGGTGGTCCGAGAGCTGCTGAAACATGGCGCTAGTGTGGACAGTGTAAATAACAATGGTTTTACTCCTCTCAACTCAACAGCTAATGAAGGCCACGTGGAGGTTGTCTGAAAGCTGTTGAATCAAGGCGCTAATGTGCATAATGCAAATAAAACTGGTCTTTCTCCTCTGTACTTGGCAGGTATTAGTGGGCATGTCGAGGTGGTGCGAGAGTTGCTGAATCATGGCGCTCAGGTAGATACTTCAGAGGAAGCCGGCCAGACATTTCTCAAAAGAGCTGCTGAAAATGGCTACTTGGATGTGATCCGTGAGTTGCTGAAATAAGTGCTTAGTGTGGATAATATAAAGAAATTTGATATTACATCTGCAATCACAGAAGCTGAAACGGGAAATATGGATGTTTACAGAGATTTTCTGAATGAATTCGCTGGTTTGGATATTGTCAATAACGCTTTTTGATCACCACAATCAGTTTCAATTTTCGGAGTCCATATGGAGTTGTTCGCAGAACTGGTGCACTGTGGCTCTTGCATGTATTTCAACAGCATGCGGTAATAATATTTTGAGTCACGCTGCAAATTTAGACGAAACAGAAGTCATATTGTTGATTGTTGCTCTGAAGTAATGAAAATTTAATAATGCAAACTACTACGGCAGTTCCCTTACATGTATCTGCCATAAATTGTAAATTTGTTGCTACGATAAACATCACTACGATCACACATGTGATTATCTGTGTCACATAACGTACAGTGTTTTGTGAACGGAGACTGTGACTGGCTGCACAGTGCTGACACTTTGTGACGGTCAGTTGGCAGTGCCTGCAAGTAACTGTACACTGTGTGGTTATGTGCTGGAATATTATTTATCATTCTCTGTTTGCTTATCACAGCTAATATTTGTTATATTGTCTTATATCTACTGTTAATGTAACTGGTTGAACAGTCCTGACACTTTGTGACGGACAGTTAGCAGTGCCTGTAAGTAACTGTACACTGTGTGGTTATGTGCTGGGATATTATTCTGCATTATTTGTTTGTTTATCACAGCTAATGTTTGTCATATTTCCTTATATCTACTGTCAATGTAACTGGCTGCACAGTGCTGACACTTTGTGACGGACAGTTAGCAGTACCTGCAAATAACTATACACTGTGTGGTTATGTGCGGGGATATTATTCTGCATTCTTTTTTTGATATATTCAATGTTTGTTACATCGCTTTATACCCGCCTTTAATACAAATGCAATAAACTTCATACACAGAAATACTAACGGTGCTATTGTGCTATATATATATGCTCCTACAGTTTAATTGTCTCGGCAGTGCAGGCGTCGGTGTACCGTACTTTATTATGTAAATTCAAACATACGAGGGCTGTCCGGAAAGTATCCAGCCATTTTGAATATGTCGAGAACCGGTCTCATGGCCTTGATGTACCTTCGCATCCAGTCAGAGGAGACCTTACTGTACATCCGTGAAAAGTCACTCTCCCGTTGGGCTAGTCAGGCGGCAGTGAGACCCCAGTGACTGAGCTTGTGTACTGTGTGATCGTTGCATTCTCAGTGATCGAGCGAGCAAATCAGTTTCATCACGATAATGCACCTGCCCATTCTACAGCTCTCGTGCAGGATTTTTATAGCAAAGCATCACATCACCCACGTCTGTCAGCCTTCCTACAGCCCAGATTTGGCTCCCTGCGACTTCTGGCTTTTCCCAAAGCTAAAATCGCCGTTGAAAGAGAGGAGTTTTGTAAACGCGACGGTCACACAGTACACAAGCTCAGTCAACGCCGTTTCACTGCCGACTGACTAGCCCCATGGCAGAGTGACTGTTCACGGATGAACAGTAAGGTCTCTTCTGACTGGCTGCCAAGTTACATCAAGGCCACGCTACCGGTTCTCGAGATATTCAAAATGGCTGGATATTTTCCGGACACAAAACTTTGAGTTTGATGTAAGCCATCCCGATGTGTATAAGAGCTATTACAATAAGACAGTATTCGTCAAACAACTTATTTATTACTGTCTCTTGGGTACTGTACGTAGCAAAGCCAGTGATGCTGAAACGGTCTGTACGAAGTGCAGGCACTTGAAGCAATTGTTCAGTAGACATTTCGCTCTCTATTCCCAGCAGTAGTTTTGCTACAAACATTTATCAGTTGTTTGTTCAGCGCCTACCTGAGTGATGGCAGCACACTGGATAACAAATCACTTGATCCACCCTGATCCTGCTTCCGTACGGTCACGACTACCACGGGGGTAAATCGTACAGTAGCAAGGGTACTAACCCCCCTCCAAATAGGGATAGCCACCATTACAAGGTATAGCAGAAAGGGACACGAACCAGTCGTCACCTATCTTAACACATTAGGATCCAAATTTCTTCAGAAAGTCTGAAAGTAACAAGTAAGAAGTGGAGTCGGTACTGAGAGCGAACATCGAGACAGCAACTCCAGAATTTGATAAAGGGAACCTGTTAACACTGTGCCACTGCGGACGATAGGAAGGTTATGTCTACTGTTAAATAAATTGTAAGATCAAAATTCCACTTTATTTCACTAATATTTGAAATTCTAACAATCAGAGGCTCAGTTCAAAGTAACCACAGATACTTTTACATAGGTCTAGACAGGTGGTGATATAGATATTCAGTCATCTGATAAAGAAACCGCACTGCCTTTGTACAAAGTGAAGATTTATCACTACACTCACAGAACAGCATCAGGGCATCCTATCCTGAGTCAGACGAAAGCAAATGTGTTGAAAAACACTTCTAGAATTACACTCAAATTGACATTTCACTCATTCACTCACACACTCACACAATCCATAGAGCAAAGTCCGTCTAGGGAAGCTAACCGGTTATCAGATAGTCAAAAATTCTTCCCATTTCATGCAACCCTAAGGTTCATTACCGCATTTACCAGCGTCCGTCGTCTGTCCCTATCCTGCGCCAGATCAATCCAGTCCATGCCCCAATCCAACTTTCTGAAAATATATCTTAATATTTTCTCCCATTTATGCCTGGGTTTTCCAAGTCGTCAAATCGACATCTACTTGTCAAAAATAATCACGAAACTCGATATATTTCCTCTTAATGTTTCAAGGACAGTTATGATTCTGCTCAATATGATTGGTGGGTACCAACTGTATAGCTGTGCGGTATGATTGGTGGGTACCAACTGTACAGCTGTGCGGTATGATTGGTGGGTAACAACTGTACAGCTGTGCGGTATGATTGGTGGGTAACAACTGTACAGCTGTGCGGTATGATTGGTGGGTAACAACTGTACAGCTGTGCGGTATGATTGGTGGG
>Ga0268261_10001706_pt1 | contig 15347 bp, 18 predicted proteins | sample TergutNc150P1_FD_190353 | JGI IMG/M metagenome (GOLD analysis project Ga0268261, IMG submission 190353) | Nasutitermes corniger P1 segment gut microbial community from laboratory colony in Florida, USA - Nc150 P1 (SPAdes) (version 2) | ecosystem: Host-associated > Arthropoda: Insects >... | reverse complement strand
AAATACCTCTTCTAGCCTATTACTCTTCCACTCCCCACTAAACCCAACACAGCGTAATTCTGCTGTTTTTTTATTCATTTTTTTGTAAGTCCTTTGATATTTTTTCTAGGTAGTTTTTAAGTTCTGGTATATAAAAAGTAGCAACTTCCCAAATTATATCTTCGTCCATACTGTCATAACCATGTGCAAATCTGTTTCTCATGTCTATCATTTTTCGCCATGGTACTTCGTTGTATTTTCTCTGTAATTCATTACTTAAATCGTTTGCATATTCACCTATTGTTTGAATACACATTGATATAGAATTTTTTCCAACGTAATCCAAACTAAAAGTATCTTGAGTTAAATTTAAGCGTTCTATGGTACCTTCTATTTGTGAAATATATTTCAAAATACCATATATAGCTTTTTTGTCATCATTTTTCATAAATAACAACCTCATCTTCTAAAATACTTTCCTTAAAAACAGAATTTTGTATTCCTTTGTAAGTTAGCACGTCAACAGATTTACCTAAAGCATCTTCCAGAGCCAAACAAAAACCAAAAAAATCTATTCCACTAATTTTGTCGCTTCTTTCTATCAAAAAATCAATATCGCTGTTTTTTGTTAATTTACCAACTGCAGCAGAACCAAAAACAGCAACTTTAGGCAAGTCGTATTCTTTTGCTATTGGTATTATTTTTTGTTTTATTTCTTCTATTGTCATGAGGTTTTAGTCCTTTCTGATTTTTTAGTATTTTTTATTTTAAGTTAACTTTAAACATCATTCCCACTCATCCTCTATTTCATCAAGACCTTGTCGCCAGTCTTTACCAAAAATATCTTCTGGTGAATAATATTTTTTTGAACTAACTTCAAAAGGTATACCTTTTGTGTTTACTATTTTTTGAAAAAATATATTTATAGCTGTTTGAAAATCAAGTCAATTGCAACCATGGTTATATTATGTCATACAAACATCTTCGCAAGCAGTGCCTTTTTTATATTTTCAAGTTTATAAAGCTCGGTAGTTTGGACTTGTAGTAAGTTATCTAGATTTTGAAGTGTGGTAGCTATAGCAGTTTGTTCTTTTAGTGTTGGTAATAATATTGTAATATCCTTTAACATAGGCTTGGTTAATTGTGGTATACCGCTTTCTGAAACTTCATAATCATTTTCAATAGTTTTCATGTAGAAATAACAATATCTTAAATTTAACTTAGCTTTTGGTGTTATAACTAAGAGTCTAACTATAGGAAAAAATGGTTTATCTACATAATTAGTCCAACCAATCGTTCCTCTAGCTGATATGGTTAGACTAGGTTGTAAGACTTTTGAATATTCAGTATAACCATATAGAGATTTATTTTCTATACCATTTGATAAAATCTCAACTTTATATTTCTCTGTCGGATTAATTGAAAAGCTTTCTTTTGGAACATCTCCTCCTGCAATTATGTCAAATATTTCTTCAAGCCTCCTACTCTCCCATTCTCCACTAAATCCAACACATCTTACCTCTGGAACTTTTGCCCCATTTTGTGGGAACATCTTTGTTAGTAGAGCTTTTTTTATGTTTTTTGTTTTTTCATGTTGTTCTTTTTTTATGGTTATGGTGCGGTCTAGGTTCTGGAATGTCGTGGCTATTGCAGTTTGTTCGGATAAACTAGGTTTATGTATTTCTAAATTCATATACGACTGAAAAGAAATATTTAATAAACCGTCCATTCTTGCAGATGACGAAACTCTCTTTTTTAATTCACCATCAAAAATTCCACTATTTAAATAAATAGCAAAAAAAGATGGGTTATCATTTATTATAGAAAAAGAATGATATACAAACGGTATTAATGCTTTTTCAACATCTAATATAAAGCAACTTCCGAAATTTCTAAACTTTGAATATCCGTGATTATATGATAATTCTCCTTTGTAAAGTAATGTATACTTTCTCAAACTTTCGCCAGCGTTATAGCTAGAATATTTTTCACTCTGTTCAATAAAACCAGTGGAAGCCGAAATCATCATTATCGGAATATTTATATCTCCATTATATTTTCTATTTACAATAGTTGAAATATCTTTAAGATTTATCTTCTTCCACGCACCATTGAACCCAACACAGCGTAATTCTGGTGTTGTTTTATTCATTTTTTTGTAAGTCCTTCTTTTTAATATTTTGTATGCTGTATATCACATCCCGTCATTTAACATATCCACAAAGGCATTTATCCCCTTTATATCAAACTCTGAACCTACTAGGTTTTGTAGCGATATTGCTAGGTCTTTTTTTGCTTGTTTTGCGTCGTGTGATATTTGTGTGTATGTTGTTTCGTATTTTTTGCTTAGTTCGGTTATTTTCATTATTAGTGTTTTTATTATTTCGTTTGGTAGTGTATTTATTTCTGTTATTATTGGCTTTACCCATTTTTGGTTAATCAAAAACATTGCCTGTTCGTCGTTTAGGTTTTCTATGGTTGTTTTTGTTTTTAGGTGTAGTTCGCTTTCTTCTTTTTTGATTGTTTTTTTAAGCTCTTTCTCTTCTTCTAGTAGGCTACTTGCTGTTTGTTATTGTTTTTGATATATCTGTTGTGTTTAAGGTTACAAATGGTGTGCCGTTGTCGTTAAAAAGCTCTGTATAAAGACTTGGCATTGTTTCAAAATATCTGATTAACTGGTCTAATTCTTTTTTTGGTATTCCCCCAAACATTGTTGCATATATATCAAAGTTTTCTGGTGTTTCACCACTATCAATATATCTTGGTATGTTTAGGTTATAGTTGTTTTTTCTTATTTCATCTCGGCTTACTTTTCTTGAAAACTTTGCAATATCTAGTCGTGATGAAATAGTATCTGCTATTTTTTTAATATCAGACGCTTGCAATTTGTTATTTTTGCCGTCTTTTACAAAGTTTTTAGATGCATCTATAAAAAGTATGTCATCTGTATGTCTTGCTGTTGGTTGTTTTAGTACAATAATAATAGTTGCAATTCCTGTTCCAAAAAACACGTTTGACGGCAAGCCTATTATTGCGTCTACGTTGTTTTTTTCTATAAGCTGTTTTCTTATTTTGCCCTCACCGTCATTTCCATTTGGGTCGCCACGGAAAAGCACGCCATGAGGCAAAACAATTGTCATAATTCCATCTGGCTTTACATGATAAAGGTCGTGAAGCAAAAAGGCAAAGTCAGCTTTTGACTTTGGTGCAAGCCCATAACAGCTATATCTTGGCTCTGATTCTTTGTCTGTTGGGTCCCATACTTGGCTATACGGCGGATTTGATACAACAGCATCAACATAGATTGGTTCATAAGTTGCTTCTGGGTCGTTTTCATCAAAAAAAGACCAGTCAACTTCTAATGTATCGCCGTTTCGCACTTCTATGTTGTTTGGCAATATACCACGCATAACAAGATTCATACGTGTTAGGTCATATGTGTTCTTTTTTAGCTCTTGGGCATAATATTTTATTTTGTCTTGAGCTTGTGTATATTTTTCTGTTGCTTTACCAATGTTTATTAGAAGTGAACCAGAACCACTTGTAGGGTCGTATATTTCTATTTCTTTTTTATCTTGCAAATGATTAGCTACAATTTCACTCATAAGAACAGATACTTCGTGTGGGGTATAAAACTCACCTGCTTTTTTACCAGCATTTGCTGCAAAATTACTTATTAAATATTCGTAAATAAAACCAAGTACATCATAATCTTGCTTTTGGTCCATTGGTATATCTTTTATTAGTGCTAATAAGTCGCTAACTGCTTTTGTTTGTTGTGATGTACTTTCACCTAGTTTTGTTAGACCTGTTTTTAATGTATCAAAAATACCTTTGAAAAGTTTTTTGTGATTATCGCTTATGTTTCTGTCAAAAGCATTAAGTGCAGTTGTTACATTTCCCACACCAAAATCAAACCGCCATCTATCCAAGTAGAAAATAGGTTTTCGTAAGATATAAAATAACCAAGTGAGTTTTTTATATATTTTACTATTTCTTCGTCGTTTTCGTTAACTTCTTGTTTTATTCCTTTATCGGTCATTCCTTCATCTTTTAAAAACTTTAGTTGTTTGTCTGACAAAAATTTGTAAAAAATAAAGCCTAATATATAATCTTTGTATTCGTTTGCTTCTATCTTAGAACGCATTTTATTAGCAGATTGCCATATTTTTTGTGCTAGTTTTTGTTTGTTCATTTTTATTCCTTTTTCAAATAGTATTGTTGTTTTTAATATTTTGGTGTTTTAGCGAGGCTTTGCATATCTATTTTAGTATACTTTAATAATTAATTATATCACACAAAACAGTTAAAAATATATAGTTAGGATTCTAGTTCGATGCAGAGTAATATTAAAAAAGTATGTTATCTGTACAATTTTACAGATAACATACTTTTTTATAAGAGTTCATCACCAAATTCCTCTATTGCTTCTTCCATTATTTTATTGAAAAGTTCATATGCTTTAGCATATTCTTCTTCGTTGTCGATATTATCAAGCTCTATTCCTTCTTCATTTTCTAAATATCTAAAAATAAACATATCCTCATCATCAGTATCAATATTGTAAGCCAAGGCTATATATTCTTTTTCATCCATATCAAAAACACCAAGAGGATAACAATCTGTCTTATTACCATTTTCGTCTATTATTGTTAATACTTCTTCATAAGAATGTTCATTGCATCCACAAGTACAATATTCATCATGTTTTTCGTGTTCCTCATTGTTCATCTAAATAATCCTCCTATAAGTTAAAAAAAATAATAACAATAAATAAGAATAATTGCAAGTAAAAAATTTATAATAAAATAACAGAAACAAAATTGCCTTTTTTTATACTCTCACCTGCATTTATTATAAAATATCCATCCGCATTTGACAAAGAAGATATAAATGCTGATTTTGCAAAAATCGGCTCGGCTTTGTAACTAACATTTTCTTGTATAAGTCTACAAGGATAAACAGTTAATTTTCCTTTATCCGAAAAAACATCTTGTGTAATATTTGCATATATGGGAAATTGCTTTTTTGTATTTGTTATTTGTAAACTAAGCCAAGAAAATAACATTTCAAATACAACAAGAGAAGAAACAGGATTTCCGGGTAAACAACAAATAATAGTATCCGAAATTTCATCGTAGCTAATAATTGTAGGTTTTCCGGGTTTTAGAGCAAGACCATATGTAAAAACACCATTATTTGTCGTTTTCTGAACTATTTCTAAACTATTATCTTTTAAACCCTTAGAACTACCACCAGATATTATAATAATATCACTTGTTTTTAAACTTTCTATTTTTTCTTCTAAATCAGAATTGTCGCAAATAAGAGATGTAGTTATTACGTTGTAATAATTCTTTTCACTAAAACTTTTTAGTGAATATGTATTTATATCCCTTATTTTTCCATTAATAGCTTCTTTTTGTGGGTTTACTAGCTCCTCACCTGTAGATATAATGCTTATATTTAATGGAACATAAACAGAAACTTGCATAATTCCTAAAGCCATAAGTAATCCTATGTGCTTTTCTGAAATCTTTGTTCCTTTCTTTATTACAATTTCATTTATTTTTACATCATCACCTATATTCACAATATTTTCGTTTTTAGATGTTTTCTTATATATAGCTATTTTTTTATCTATTTTTTCTGTATTTTCTACCATTACAACAGAATCTGCACCATTAGGCACCATACTACCGGTATATACATAACAACATTTATTTTTTTCTAAGTTTATATTTGTTATAGTACCTATATCTATATATCCAATATTTTCTATAAAAGTCGGGAAATTTTTAGATGACTTTTCAGTATCCTCAGAAATAACAGCGTAACCATCTACTATAGACCTTCTAAAATAAGGTATATTTTCATTAGAAATAATATCTTCGGCTACAATTCTACCTAATAGATTGTGTATACTTATATTTTCTATTTTTAGCTTAGGTGTTACTTTTAATAATTTTTCTCTTGCGTTTTCAATTGTATCTACTTTTAGAAAATTCATTATTTCTCCTAATTTTTTGTATTAATTATATTTGTTTTTTTGAAATGGGTCAATTAATTACTATGGTTTCTTTGCTTATTAATTGGAAGCATAATACAATGTCTACTCAGTCACGAAGTTACATTAAACATGATTTTATAGAAAAAATTGGTGTTATGTTTGGTCTTACTTCTTATCAAATAGAAGAATTAGCAAACAAAGCAGGATTAACTTTATGCGTAAGAGATAGAGAAAAAATACATCAAAAAATTCAATTATAATATTTTTATACATAACCTAGCAACTATTACTCATAGACAATCTAACAATTTTCAAATAAAATTGAAAAATATACTTTTTATAAATTTTGGGGATTAAATGTGAAGAAAATTTTATTTACACTATCTATTATAACTTTATTTTTTATATTTTATACAAATAAAGCTTTTGCAAATTTAATAAATATACAAAATGTAAATTTTAGTAATAGTTATGTGATATCATATTTCGAAAATAGAGTTTCACGGATTCTAGGTACAAATTTTAACATTATGCTAAATTCAGATGAAAAAATTTCGTATGAAAGTTTAGAAAAAGAAGAAATAAATCAATATAAAAACCATATAATTCATACAGAAATAAACTGGTCTTTAGCTGATGAAATTTTTCCACGTGAATCTGATGCAACAATTATAGATGTTCTAACAGGTGAAAGTTTTAGAATAAGGAGAACATTTGGAACAAATCATGCCGATGTAGAGCCTTTAACAGAAGAAGATACCAGAATTATATATAACCTGTGGGGTGGTCATAGCTGGACACAAAGGGCTGTAATAGTTATTACAGATACAAATCATGTAATGCCTGCAAGTATGAATGGTTTTCCACACGCAGGTTTAGATGGACATCCTGTACTTGATGTAGTAGATAACAGAAGTGGCGGTTACGGAAGAGGGCAAAATTTTGATGCTATAAAAGGAAATGGAACAGATGGGCATTTCTGTATTCACTTTGCTGATAGTAGAACACATGGCTCTAGAAATGTACATTCGGGGCATCAAAATATGATAAGAAACGCACAACAATATATAATCGATAATTTTTAAAATATAGATTTAAATGTTCTCTTACAATAAAAACAACGTGGAATTTAACTTCCACGTTGTTTTACTTTATACTACAAATTCAAATTAAGAACAATAGATTTTGGTCTTGTCATTGCTTCTATTGCGTATTTTACACCTTGTACTCCAACTCCAGAATCTTTTACTCCAGAAAACGGGAAAATATCTGGTCCACGCTCGGTTTTATTATTTATTTGTACTGCTCCTACCTCAAGTTTATTTGCTACATAGAAAGCCTTATTTATATCTTTTGTAAAAACAGATGCCTGTAGCCCATACTCACTTTTATTTGATATTTCTATTGCTTCTTCTATATCTTTTACTCTAATTATTGGTAACACTGGTCCAAAAGGTTCTTCCCAAGCAAGTCTCATATTTTCTGTAACATTGTCTACTAAAGTTGGGTACACTAGATTTTTATCACGTTTACCACCTATTAAAATATCTGCACCTAGTTTTTTTGCATCTTCTATCAAAGATTCTACAAATTCGGCTGTTTTTTCATCTATAAGTGGTACAACTGTAACATCTTCATGTATTGGATTACCTGCTTTTATTTTAGTCATTTCATCTTTTATAAGAGAAACTAAATTGTCTGCAACATCTTTAGTAACAAGTATACGTTTAATAGCTGTACAGCGTTGCCCAGAATAAGAAAAAGCACCACTTACTATATTGTTTGCAGCTAGATTTAAATCGGCATCATCAAGTACAATAGCAGAATCTTTACCACCAAGTTCCATAAGAAGAGGCGTCATTTCTGCAAGTTTAGATAGCTTTCTTCCTACTTCTGTACTACCTGTATAATTTATAAAATTAATACCTCTATGCGATACTATATAATCGCCTATTTCTGAACCATATCCTGTAACAGAGTTTAAAACACCTGCTGGAACTCCCGCCTCTTCAAAACATTTTACCATGTGTAGTGCAGAAATAACTCCTTGTGTAGCAGATTTAAAAACAACACTGTTACCTGCCAAAATAGCAGGTGCTATTTTGGATGCTGCTAAATTGATAGGATAATTAAAAGGAGATATAGCCAAAACAACACCAAGTGGTACTTTTGTAACAATTGCCTGCTTGTTTTTTGTATAGCCGGGATATACAGAACCCGTTAAACTTTCGCCTTGCAAAATGTCGGAATGATTTGCAGTAGACCTAATAAGGTCGGCTGTTCTCAAAACTTCTGTTTTTGCACTCTTTATATCTTTACATACTTCATAAAGCATTATTTCAGCTATTTCATTTGAATGTTTTTCCAAAATATCAGCAGCTTTATATAAAATTTCTACACGTTTTATTATAGGTACATTGTCCCAGTTAGCTTGAGCTTTTTTTGCACTCTTTATTACATTATCTATGTCTTTTTTAGACATAGCAGTTACTTTTCCTACTAGGCTACCATCTAACGGGGATTTTATTTCTATAAGATTTTCTAAATTTTCACTCTCTACCCATTCTCCATGTATAAGATTTTTATATACTTTGTCATTTGAAATTTCGTTAAACATTTTTTTACTCCTTAATATTGCTTTATGTTAGAAAAGGTTATCCTTGCCAAATCATAGCACTAGCTACTTTTAAAAAGCCTGCTATATTTGCACCATCTACATAATTTCCTTCTAATCCATATTTTTTTGCTGTTTCATCTATTGTTTTAAAAATATTAATCATTATTTCTTTTAAATGATTGTCTACTTCTTCAAAAGACCAAGATAATCTAAGAGAATTTTGAGACATTTCTAAGCCACTAACAGCAACACCACCAGCATTTGCAGCTTTGCCCGGTAAAAATAGCACACCATTTTTTATAAAATACTCTACTGCATCTGGGGTTGTAGACATATTAGAACCTTCAGCAACTACTGTAACACCATTTTTTACAAGTTTTTCGGCATCTTTTAAATCTATTTCATTTTGTGTTGCACTTGGAAAAGCAATATCACAAGCAATATCCCAAACACCATTAGAATTGTCGTGATATGTACTTGTAGGTACTAATTTTGCATATTCTGTAAGTCTTTTTCTCTCTACTTCTTTTATTTGCTTTAAAATGGCTATATCGATTCCATTTTCATCGTATACATATCCAGATGAATCAGAAACCGTTACAACTATACCACCTAGTTCTTTTACTTTTTCAGCTGTATATATTGCTACATTCCCTGAACCAGAAATAGATACACGCTTTCCTTTAAAATTATCATTTTTTACTTTAGATAACATTTCTTCAGTGATATATACAACTCCATATCCCGTAGCCTCTGTACGAACTAAAGAGCCAGAATTATTTACATTTTTACCTGTTAAAACTCCAGTAAATTCATTTTTTATTTTTTTGTAATATCCATACATATAACCTATTTCTCTGCTTCCAACACCAATATCTCCAGCTGGAACATCTGTAAATTGACCTATATGCCTATAAAGTTCGGAAATAAAACTTTGGCAGAATCTTTTAATTTCTCCATCGCTCTTTTCTTTTGGGTCAAAATCGCTACCACCTTTACCACCACCCATCGGTAGATTTGTTAGAGCATTTTTAAATACTTGTTCAAAACCTAAAAAGCTGACAACAGACTCATTTACAGTAGGATGAAAACGTAGCCCCCCCTTATAAGGACCTAAAGCACTATTAAACTGTACTCTATATCCTCTATTTACACGTGTTTTTCCATTATCATCTACCCAAGGAACTTGAAAATGTATAAGACGCTCTGGTTCCACTATTCTTTCTACAATACCATGTTGCTCAAATTCTGGGTGTTTATGGATTATTGGTTCGATACTTTGTAATACTTCAAATACAGCTTGTAAAAATTCTTTTCCTTGGTTACGTTTTTGCACATCTGAATATACTTTTACAAGATATGGATTATTAAGCTCTTTCATAATACCCCCTCTAATAATTAATGTTTTATAAATTGTTTATATTTTTATTATGATTTTCACTTACAAAATTATACCACACGTGTTTTTGTATTGCAATGAAATAAAAACTTGGTCATGTATTACAATTATAGAATAATTAAAATTTTTATTATATCTTATAGCTGAATTAAAACAAATTATTTCATTTTGTTTGAAATTTATAAAAAAATTTAAAATTTTATATTAATTTAGGTTACAATTAGTATAAAAAATGTCCTATATATAATAAGAGCATATTTTTCGACTTTATTCTTAAATTTATAAAAAAGGAGTTATGTATATGGATAAGTACATAATTATAGGAAGAGAAGAAATATCTGTAACAGACAAAGTTTATTATGAATATAAAAGATTTGATTGGAGAGAGAGAAAAGAAGAAGAAAGAAAATTAAAATGTATTCTGGAAGATGGTACACGATGTAATTTACCTTGTACGAAATGTTATAAAGACCGTAATAAAAATACTTTTTCTTTAGAAGAGTTGCTAGAAAATGAAGAATTAGTATTAACTAGTGATTTAAACATTGAAGAAGAAACAATAAAAAATTTAGATTTTGAATTGTTACACAAATCTTTAAAAAAACTAGATAAAAGTGATTACGAAATTATATATAATCTTTTTTTTAAAGATATGACATTATCTGAATGTGGAAAACAATTTGGGAAAAGTCATGTTGCTATAATAAAAAAAAGAAAGAAAATTTTAGAAAAATTACGATTATTTTTAGAGGAATTTAATTATGAATATGAAGAGTGATGAGATTAGTAATTTAGAAGATTTTATAGAAAAGGCAAATTTAAAATGAAAAAGTCTTATAATAAAATTACTATTTACGAAAATTCAATAAAAAACAAAATTTTAAGAAATGTAACAATTGAACTATTAACAAAATGTAATTGGAGATGTAAGCATTGTTACATAGATTCTCATACAGTAAGTGGCTTGCCAAAAGAAAAAATATTTGAAATTTTGAAAGAATTAAGAAAATCTTATACATTTGATATAACATTTACAGGTGGAGAAATATTTTTTAGACAAGATACTATGGAAATAATAGAATATGCTAGAAATTTAGGCTTTAATGTTTCCTTGTTATCTAATGTATCTTTGTTAGATGAAGATAAAATTAAAAAACTAAAAAAATTAAATATATTTAAAATGTATTGTACTATATTCTCAATGAATTGTGATATTCATGATAATATAACAACTATAAAAGGTTCACTTGAAAAATCTATTGAAAATATAAAATTAATTAAGAAATATGGTATAGATTTAGAAATAAGAACTATTTTAATGAAAGAAAATCAAAATGAATATAAAAATATTTACAATTTTTGTATTGAAAATGATATAGAATATACAGCTACAACAAGTGTTTTTCCTAGTATAGACGGGTGTAAGAGACCTACAGATTTAAGAATAGATGATAAACAAAAATTAAAAGAAATAATTAAAGATATAGATTATATACGAAAATTTGATAAAAAAAGAGATGATATTATACAAGATTCTATTTGCTGTAACATATTGTTTAATTCTCTTTATATAGATTCAAATGGCGATATATACCCTTGTAATTTACTTTATATTAAATTAGGAGATATTTATATCAATAATATTTTAGATATTTGGAAAAATAGTCCTGTTCTAAATGAATTACAAAATTATAAATCTAGTGATTTAAATAGTTGTAACAAATGCGAAGCAAAAGATTTTTGTTATAGATGTACAGGGATTGTAAAATTAGAAGGTAAGTCTATTTTTGAAAAAGATTCTAAAGAATGTGAACTTGCATTTATTCGTAAAAGTCTTTTTGATGATTGAAAAAATTTGTATTGAAAGGAGGTGATAGCATGAGTTATAGTAAACCAATTGTAAATATTTCTAAAGCAATAAGAATTACTCATACAATGAAACAAACAAACTGTAGTGGAAGTTCTACTCATAGTATGTCCGCTAACTAAGATTTATTTTTAATCTTACAACTAAAATATAGGTTATTAATTTAACCTATATTTTAGCATTTTAATATAAAGGAATTTTTAGAATATGATAAAAAATACATTTGAAATAACAAATAATGTAGCATGGCAACTAGAACCAATAGAGAATTTTATATATATTTACAATATAAAAGATAATTATTATATATACTTGGAGGATACAGCAAAAGAAATATGGCATTTGATTTGTGATAAAAATACTACAGAAGAAATAGCTAAAAAAATTTCTGAAAAATATCAAGTTGAATTTATAGAAGTTTTAGAAGATACTAAAGAAACAATACAAGATTTAATCGATAGGGGTGTTATCAATCTTGAAAATAATCACTAAAAATTTATACGAAAGAATAGTTGAAAATTCAAATAAAAATAATGTTTTACATAGCATTATGATAGAAATACAGTCTATATGCAATTGGAGATGTAAGCATTGTTATATACCAAACTATACAAAACAAATTAAAACAGAGAAAATCTTAGATATTTTAAAAGAGTTAAGGGAAATGGGTACTTTTGAAGTTGTTCTAACTGGAGGAGAAATATTTTATAGAAATGATACTATAGATATTATTCGTATAGCTAGGAATATGGGTTTTAATGTAACTCTTATGAGCAACATATCACTTTTAGATGAATATAAAATAAAAGAACTAAAAAATCTTTTTATAAGTACAATATCATGTACAGTTTTTTCACTAGATGAAGAAATACATGATTTTATTACAAATGTAAAGGGTTCCTTGAAAAAAATTCTAGAAAATATATACCTTATAAATGAATATGATATACCTTTAGAAATTAAAATGCCAGTATTGAAATATAATCAAAACTGTATAGATAAACTACATGAATTTTGTATAAAAAATAATTTAAAATTTAAACCAGATTTATCTATAACAACTAAATTGGATGGAGATACAGAACCTCAAAATTTAATGCTAGAGAATAATGAATTAGAAAGACTTATATCAAAAGTAGATAATATAGTAGGTTATAGAAAGTTTAAAGAAAATAAAGATAATCAACTCGTATGTGAAAGAATGAATTGCTCCCTGTCTATAAATTCGGATGGAGATATTAATCCGTGTAATCTTTTACCTATACCTATAGGAAATATTTATAAAGATAGATTAAAAGATATTTGGAAAAATTCAGAATTACTTTGTAAATTATCAAAAATTAAATATGGAGATTTAGAGAATTGTAAAAAATGCGACGTAAAAGATTATTGTGTAAGGTGTCCAGGTACAGAATATATGAATAGTGGTAGATTATATGGTTGTTCAAACTTATCTAAAAAAATAGCAACCGTTCGTTACAATGTTGATAAAAAAGAGGATTTTGTTTAAAATGAAAAAATATTTAAAAGAAATACAAATCTGGATAATATTAAATTTTTTTATAATTCTTTTAGGAGCTATTTCTACAGCTTTTTTACCTTATATACATATGATATTTATAGATGGTATTTTTGTAAACAATAATATAGAATTTTTAATAATATCTTTGTTGTATATTTCTTTAATATTGGTAGATATTATTTCTGGATATTTTAGTATGATTATAAGCTGGAAAATAGGTATACAGTTTGAAAATAGTTTAAAAAGAGATTTTATTATGTCTCTTTTTTTAAGACCTTTTGAGATTTTTAATAAAAAATCTATACCAGAATACGTTTCTGTTCAATCAAACGACTTAACATCTCTAGAGATGAACTATGTATCTCCTATTATAAGTATTGCTGTTTCCCTATGTCTTTTTATTACATATGGATTAATATTGTTTTTTCTTGTTGATTTTCGTATTGCAATAATTTTATTTATTACTTCTGTAATATCTGTTTTTTTAACAAATATAAATTCTAAAAAATTATCAGAAAGAAGAAAAGATTATTTAGATAATTTAGAAAAATATTCAAATAAAGTATCAAATTTATTGGAAGGTAAAAAATTAATATCAAAAAGTTCAATAAAAAATTTTGAAATAGAACATGAAAAACAATTACAAGAAACAGCAAGTTTTAGATATATTTATGGAAAAAATAAAAGTCTTGTAATATCTACAAATGGAATAGTTTTGTATGCTATAAATATTATTGGATTTGTATTTATAGCTTACCTTTCTTTTAATGGAGAAATTTCTATAGGTGCTACCGTTGCCTCTTTAGGTTATATAGGAGCTTTTGTAGGACCATTACAAGAAATAATATCATGTATAACAATGCTAAACTCTATCAAAACAGTTAAAGAAAAAGTCTTAAAAGAAACAGAATCAAAGTATAGTTTTAATAATAGAGAAATAGATAAATTTCAAAAAAATATTATTTTTGAAAATGTAAGCATTGTTCAAAGTAATTTCTCATTAAAAAATTTTAATTTTACATTCAAAAAAGGCAAAAAATATGCAATAATAGGTCATAATGGTTCTGGTAAATCTACAATTGTAAATTTACTTATGGGATTTTTGAAACAAAATAATGGTACTATAAAAATAGATGAAATAGATATAAATACTTTAGATGCTTCTAAAATTATGTTCTGTGTAAATCAAAATGAGATAATGTTTGAAGATGATTTTTTTCAAAATATAAGTTTATTTTCTTACTATAATGTAGATTTTTATAAAAAAATATCAACAAAATTTGATAATTTCATAAATAAATCTATGTTAGAAACTAAAAATTGTAAAAATTTAAGTGGTGGTGAAAAACAGTTAATTTCTATTTTACGAATGATTAATAGTAACACTGATATTTGGATTTTAGACGAGGCTTTTTCACAAATTGATGAAAATAAGTATAGGGAACTTGAAAATATTATTTTGGGTATAAAAGATAAAACCATTATATCTGTAACACACGATACAGGAGAGCATTTAAATCTTTATGATGAAATTTTATTTCTTGAAAAAGGAGAATTAAAAGAGCATATAGTTAATAAATTAGTCATGAATCAAAATAGCATATGATTAAATACAAGATGATTGATAAGAATAGAAACAACAATAGAATGCATCTCAAAAGATTTAGAATAACAAATAGTTTTGTGTGAAAGCCTTTTAAACCTAATACGAAAAGTTAAATGTTTACGTTCTATCTTTTTATCCTATTTTGATTCATGACCCATAAAAAAAAGAGCTATTTAGCTCTTTTTTTTGTGTGTGTGCCGTGCATGGTACAAATCTAGGAGGTGCAAGTCCACTGTAGGGGCTTGTCGTAGCCAACTACTAGCGAAAGGCAAGAGCGTCCATTGTGAAGTGGAGTTTGAAGGAAGCCGATAGCAAAGTTCTGCCCTAAGGAATACGAACATAATCAG